>ERZ1046367.72-NODE-72-length-80154-cov-11.105956_pt1 | contig 80154 bp, 67 predicted proteins | sample MGYA00383091_ERZ1046367 | MGnify/ENA primary metagenome ERZ1046367 (study PRJEB29581, sample SAMEA5548361) | metagenome | biome: marine; feature: coastal; material: water | depth 50 m | study: Short-term variability in the microbial, nano- and picoplankton dynamics... | reverse complement strand
TGAGAATAATGAGCTTCTTTTGCAAAAAAGAGGAATAAATAAATATCATTCTCCTGGTTTATGGACTAATACCTGTTGTAGCCATCCAAGAAATGGAGAAGATGTTTTAGATGCAGGGATTAGAAGGCTTAAAGAAGAGATGGGGTTTGTTACAAAATTGAGTTCTCTTTTATCTTTTATTTATAAAGCAGAATTTGATAATGGATTAACAGAACATGAATTTGATCATGTTTTGATAGGAAAATACAGTAGTAATCCTATAATTAATGAATTAGAGGTGTGTGATTGGAAATGGATAGATTTAGATGTATTAAGGCAAGATATTTTAGATAATCCAGAGATATATACAGTATGGTTCAAAATTATTTTTGAAAAATTTTATAAAAATTTGAAATAAATGAAAGTAACACTTTATAGAAAAGCTCATTTTAATGCTGCTCATAGACTATATGTAAAGGAGTGGAGTAATAAGAAAAATTATGAAATATTTGGTAAATGTAGTAATCCTAATTTTCATGGTCACAATTATGAATTAATTGTTGGAATTACTGGTGAAATTAATCCATTAACAGGGATGGTTATTGACCTGAAATATTTAAAAGAAATTATAAAAAATGAGGTAGAAGATATTTTAGATCATAAAAATTTGAATTTGGACATAGATCATTTTAAAAAAGTAGTCCCTTCTGTAGAAAATATTTGCATTTTTATTTGGAACATATTAAGAAATAAGATAGAAAATGATAAAAGTTTAGAGGTTACTCTATATGAAACTCCTAGAAACTTTGTAAAATACAATGGAAATTTAATATGATATAGTCTATTTAGACTTAAGATATTCGTCTAACATTTTCCCATACTTTGATTCTAGAACTTCTTTAGTTAAAGAATTTTTAATAGTATCTAAAAGTACTTTATTACTTTGAGAAAAATCATTTAAGGCAATAAAGGGAGCTACGGAGCTATTTCCATGACTTACAGCATAGTTTAAACTATATAAATATTGTCTTTTATTTAAATTTTCTATTTTTTTTTCAATTAATTCAATACTATCTAATTCCTTCTTTTGAGACATATTAAACGATAATTTTATTAGATCTAATCTATTGTAATTAAACTTTTGAATTACATCAAGATAATTTCTATAAATGGAATCATTAAAAGATCCAGAAACTTCGAATTCTGAATTAAATTTTTTAAGACTAGTTTTTATATTAATTTCACCTTTTTCTCCAAAAAACTCTATTCTGTTATCATTTTTTGAAATGTCCATATTAACATAAAAAATTTCAGGAGAATTAAGTTCATATTTTAATACAATTGGACGTTTATTTTCTATAAATGTAGAATCTACGTTTATTAAGACAGAATCTTTTATTTTTTGAAGGTAAATATTTCCTTTTTTGAATCCATCAATAGTAACATTTACATTCATTTTTTCTTTACCACTTGAACAGCTAAGAATTAGGAATATAAAAAGAAATAAATATTTTTTCAATATAAAATTATTTGATTGTAAATATGCTAAAATTTATTTTACTTATAAAAATATTTATTTAATATTCTTCCATGCCCAATAAATTAATCCAAATTGAAGAAAAATTCTAAGTATTAATAGATACAATGAATTTCCTAAACTATATTCAGGTATTAGCATATTAAAATGGACAGACATGAAAATTATAAGCATTATAATTATTCCCCATAGGCTATAATTTCTATATTTTTCAAAAAATACACCAATTCCTAAAACAATTTCTGCAATTCCACTAGCAATAATCAACTCCCAATGATATGGAAGGTATTTTGGCATATATGGGAAATAAAAATCTGTATTTGTAAAGTGAAGAATTCCTAGGTATATATATATTATACCCATAATATAAACACTTAATTTTTTCATTTAATAAAACCTATACTCCTTTTAATAAATGAAGTTAAATCTTCTCCTTTTAATAAGTTTTGAGATAATTTAGCTAAATCTAAAGATTGCTTGATTAATCTTTCCTTCTTGTCTTTACTCTTTGATTTAAGTATTTCAGAATTTATAGGATTATTTACATTAATAATTAGATTATAAATCTCAGGCATATTACCAAACATACTGTTCCCACCGCTTTGTTGCATTTCTTTCATTCTTCTCATAAATTCAGGAAAAGTAATAACAAATGGGGCAGCATTACTATCCATTGACTCTAGCTGAACAGTATATTTTTCTTTTGGAACATTTTCTTCAATGATTTTTTTTAGTTTTTCTTTTTCTTTATCATCTAACTTAGAAAGTTCTTCATTTTCTTTTTTAATTAACTTATCAATTACATCTGCATCAACTCTAGAGAATGTAATTTTATCGTTACTTGTTTCTATCTTTTGGATAAGATGGCTAATTATTGGAGAATCAAGTACTAGTATTTCATAACCTTTATCTTTAGCAGCTTCAATATATGAATGTTGTTCATCTTTATTTGATGTATAAAGTATTACCAGTTTTCCATCTTTATCAGTTTGTGTTTTGGAAATTTTCTTTTTTAATTCTTCTAATGTTAAATATTGATCATTTACTGTTGGATATAAAGCAAATTTTTCAGCTTTTTCATAAAATTTTTCTTCACTTAACATTCCATACTCTATTACAACTTTTATATCATTCCATTTTTTTTCAAATTCTTTTCTGTCTTTTTTAAAGAGAGAGTTTAATTTATCACCAACTTTTCTTGTTATATAATTACTTATTTTTTTTACAGCTCCATCGGCTTGAAGATAACTTCTTGATACATTTAATGGTATATCAGGAGAGTCAATAACCCCTCTTAGAAGAGTTAAAAATTCAGGAACTATTCCTTCAACATTATCAGTTACAAAGACTTGATTTTGGTAAAGTTGAATTTTATCTTTTTGAATATTTATGTCATTAGTAATTTTTGGAAAATATAGAATTCCAGTTAGATTGAAGGGGTAGTCTACATTTAAATGAATATTAAAAAGTGGCTCTTCAAATTGCATTGGATATAATTCTTTATAAAATTCTTTATAAGAATCTTCGTTTAATTCTGATGGAGATTTAGTCCATGCAGGATTAGGATTATTAATTATATCATCTACAACTTCTTTTATTTCTTTTTCTTTATCCCCTTTTCCTGTTTTTTTAGATATTTCTTTAGTTCCAAACTTTATTGGAATTGGCATAAATTTATTGTATTTCAAAAGTAAATTTCTAATTCTAGATTCTTCTAAAAATTCTTTTGAATCTTTATCTATATGAAGAATAATTTCTGTTCCTCTTTCTTTTTTATCACTTTTTGAAATAGAATATTCAGGTGATCCATCACAAACCCAATGAGCTGCATTTTCATTTTTATAGGATTTCGTGATTATTTCAACTTTCTTGGATACCATAAAAGCAGAGTAAAAACCAAGTCCAAAATGTCCAATAATTCCAGTATCTTTTGCAGAATCTTTATATTTTTCTAAGAATTCTTCTGCTCCTGAAAAAGCAACTTCATTAATATACTTTTTAACTTCATCAGCAGTCATTCCAATTCCATGATCTATGACATGTAGCTTTTTACCTTTTTTATCAACTTTAATCTCAATAATGGAATTATCAATTTTTATATTCTTTTCGCCTATACTACTTAAATGTTTAAGTTTTACTGTTGCATCTGTTGCATTTGAAATTAATTCTCTTAAAAATATTTCATGATCACTATACAGAAATTTTTTAATTAAGGGAAATATATTTTCAACGGATACATTAATTTTACCTTTAGCCATAATTTGTATTTTGTATAATAGAATCAAATCATATACCAAACCATTATTAGTGACAAATTGACATTTATTAAGCTTATTTCCGTTATATGTTAACCATTACGTATTTTTATTTAAATTGCATTATACAACTAGACTAATAGTATGTTCAATTCAAGAATTGTTGGGATGGGTCACTATGTCCCAGAAAATATTGTAACTAATGATGATCTGTCAAAGATTATGGATACAAGTGATGCTTGGATTCAGGAAAGAACTGGCGTTAAAGAAAGAAGATGGGCTGAACCAAATACGGGGAATACAACTTCAACAATGGGATTAAAAGCCGCTAAAATTGCAATCAAAAATTCAGGTCTTAAAAAAGAGGAAATAGATTTTATAATATTTGCTACTCTTAGTCCAGACTATTTTTTTCCAGGTCCTGGAGTTATGATTCAAAATATGTTAGGTATGGATACTATAGGAGCTTTGGATGTTAGAGCTCAGTGTTCGGGTTTTATATATGGTATTTCAGTTGCAGATCAATTTATCAAAACAGGTATGTATAAAAATATTCTTGTAATTGGTTCGGAATATCATTCTTGTGCAATTGATAAAACAACTAGAGGAAGAACAATTTCGGTTATTTTTGGAGATGGGGCAGGAGCAGCTGTTTTATCAAGAGAAACTAATAATAACAAAGGGATTTTATCTACTCATTTACATTCAGAGGGTGAATATGCTAAAGAATTGTCACTTCTTGCACCTGGTTTTGGTACTAGATGGGTTAATGATATAATAAAGGATAATGATCCTAATGATGAATCATATTTCCCCTATATGAATGGCAGGCTTGTTTTTAAAAATGCAGTTGTAAGATTTCAAGAAGTAATTAATGAAGGTTTGATTAAAAATAAACTAAATAAAGAAGATATCGATTTACTTGTCCCTCATCAAGCTAATTTAAGAATATCTCAATTTATACAAAGTAAACTTGGCCTCTCAGATGATAAGGTTTATAATAATATAATGCGATATGGAAATACTACTGCTGCTTCAATTCCTATAGCTTTAACAGAGGCCTATAATGAAGGTAAAGTAAAATCAGGAGATTTAATTGTATTAGCTGCATTTGGAGCTGGTTTTACCTGGGGGAGTGCTATTATAAGATGGTGAAGAAAACTCTTGTATTAGGGGCTTCATTAAAACCTGAGCGTTATTCTAATATAGCTATTAGAAAACTTAATATTAAAAGAAATGAAGTTTTGGCTATTGGATTAAGGGCTGGTAAAGTAGATAATATCCAAATTCATAAAAAGCTATTAAGTTTTAAAAATATTCATACAATAACATTATATATTAACAATAAAAGACAAAAAGAATATTATGATTATATAATATCTTTAAAACCTAAAAGAGTAATCTTTAATCCAGGAACTGAAAATATTGAACTTTATCAATTATTAGACAAAGAATCAATTGATTATATTGAAGCCTGTACATTGGTATTACTTTCTACGAATCAGTATTAATCCCAAGAATGTAATAAGTCCATTTAAAGGAAGAAGTTCATATCCAATTTTGTAGTTTCCTAAACTTGAAGATGGGATATTTCCTATAAATAAAACAATTAATACTGAGCATAGAGCAACTATCCAAACATACTTATCTTTAATCTGATAGTTTGTAAATATTCCAAATGCAAATAATCCTAACAAAGGACCATAAGTATATCCTGCAACAGTTAAAAGACCATCAATTACATTAGTGTTTAAATAATTCTTAAAAATTATAATGACTATTACTAAAATTATACTCATTAGCACATGAGTTTGTTTTCTGATTTTTTTTTGAACATTATTAGGCTTATTCTCTAAATCCAAAAAATCTATACAAAAAGAAGTTGTTAATGAAGTTAAAGCACTATCAGCACTACTATATGCAGCGGCTATAAGTCCTAAAAGAAAAGTAACTCCAATAATAATACCTAGATCACTATTAAGAGCTATTTCAGGAAATAGTAAATCTGGATTTGGAATTCCATTCATTAAAGGAATATCAATATTATTTTTTTTGGAATAAATAAATAATAGAGCACCTAAAACCATAAATAAAAAGGTAACAATTACTAAGACTATGCTAAAAACGATCATGTTTTTTTGAGCATCTTTTAACGATCTACAAGTTAAATTTTTTTGCATCATGTCTTGGTCTAGACCGGTCATGCATACTGTAATAAAAATTCCTCCAATAAAAGATTTTATAAAATGATTTCTTTCAAGCAAACTATCAGTTACAATTATTTTATCATAGTTTTTTAATTCTTCCGAATTAATAAAATCAAAAATGCTCCAATCTAGACTTTCATTAATTAAATAAATTGAAAGAATTACTGAAATAAGCATGAAACTTGTTTGCAAGGTATCTGTCCAAACAATTGTTTTAATTCCACCTCTATAAGTATAAATCCAAATCAAGAGTATAGATATAATCACAGTAATTTCAAATGGGATGTTCCATGAATCAAAAACAAACTGTTGTAGAACAATAGCTACTAAAAATAAACGAAATGAGGCTCCTATTATTCTTGAAACAAAAAAGAAAAATGCTCCAGTTTTATGACTTGTTGGCCCAAATCTTTCTTTTAGATATTCATAAATGGAAGTTAGGTTTAGTTTGTAATATATTGGAAGTAAAATAAGAGCTACAATAAAATATCCAAACATATATCCTAGTACAACTTGAAAATATGTGAATTCAAATTTTCCAACATCACCAGGAACAGAAATGAAAGTTATTCCTGATAATGATGCTCCTACCATTCCAAATGCTACTAAGTACCATGGAGATTCTTTATTTGCTGAAAAAAAGGTTGCATTATCGTCTTTACCTTTTGTATAACTGGAAATAATAAAAAGAACAGAAAAATATGCTATAATAACAAAGAGAATAATTGATGATGACATATAAACTTAGTCTTTTTCAAATATACTAATTATGGTTCTTAAAAAATCTAGTAGTATCTTTATAAAATGAATTTTTCATCAAAATTGCTTGAAAATGCTGTTAATGAAATGTCCCAACTTCCAGGTATAGGAAAAAGAACTGCACTTAGACTTGTTTTATTTTTATTACAACAACCAAAATCTCAAACTAAGGATTTATCAAACTCATTAATTGAGTTGATAGATAAAGTTATTTTGTGTAAAAGTTGTAATAATATTTCTGATTATGAATTGTGTGAGATTTGCTCAAATAATAAAAGAGATAAATCTACTATATGTGTAGTTGAGGATATTAGAGATGTTATGGCAATTGAAAGTACAGGTCAGTATACTGGAATTTATCACGTATTAGGTGGTAAAATTTCTCCTATTGAAGGAATTGGACCAAATCAATTAAATATTTCTTCTTTAATTGAAAAGGTTAATCATAATGATGTTTCTGAAATAATTTTTGCTTTGAGTGCAACTATGGAAGGAGATACAACAAACTTCTATTTATATAAACAATTATTAGGTAATAAAATTAAAATAACTACTATAGCAAGAGGAGTTTCTGTAGGAAATGAATTAGAATATACTGATGAAGTTACTCTTGGAAGAAGTATTATAAAAAGGATTCCTTTTGAAAACTCAATAAAAAATATTTCTTAGTTTTTTATTTGATATTTTTGTATTAATTATAAATTAATTTAATGTCCAAATTTGAACTTTTATTGCCTAAAATGGGAGAAAGTGTTGAAGAGGCTACCATAATCAATTGGCTTAAAAACATTGGAGACAAAATTACTGTAGATGACCTTGTTGTTGAAATTGCTACAGATAAAGTAGATTCTGAAGTTCCAAGTGAAGTTTCTGGAATTCTTATTGAAAAGTTATGCAAGGTAAATGATGTGGTTAAAGTAGGACAACCATTAGCGATTATTGAAACAGAATATGTTAAGAGTAATAAAATAAATTTGGATCCTGTTAAGGAAACAAAAAATTTAATTTCTAAGGCGAAAGAAGTTGCTACGCCACCAAAAGAATTTATAAGAAAAAAAATATATTCTCCATTAGTTAGAAATATTTCAAAAAAAGAGGGTGTTACAGAATCTGAGTTAGAAAATATTAAGGGAACTGGCAAAGAAGGAAGGGTTACTAAAAATGATCTGCTTTCATTTCTTAATAAAAGAAATGGTGATTTATTAACTTCTCAAGATAAACAAGGTTATGATTTAAGTCAAAAAGATAAAGAAGGAATTTATGAAATGACCAGAATAGAAAAATTGATTTCTGATCATATGATTAAGAGTCAAAATGAATCTGCACATGTTCAGGCCTTTATTGAAGCTGATATTTCTAATATTTGGGAATGGAGAGAGAAAAATAAAAAAATATTTTATGATAGAGAGGGAGAAAAAATAACATTTACTCCTATTTTTTTAATGTTAGTGGCACAAGCTTTAAAAGAATTTCCTGTGCTTAATGCAAGCATAGAAAATTATAATGTAATAAAGAAAAAAAATATTAATATTGGAATGGCAACTGCTTTACCTGATGGGAATTTAATAGTACCCGTTATTAAGAATGCTGATCAATTAAGTCTAATTGGGCTAGTAAAAAAGGTTAATGACTTAGCTAAAAGAGCTAGAGTTAATCAACTTTTACCTGATGAAGTTAAAGGAGGAACCTATACAATAAGTAATGTAGGTGTTTTCGAAACATTAATGGGTACTCCGATAATAAATCAACCTCAGCTTGGAATCCTAGCCTTTGGTGTAATAAGAAAGGTGCCATCTGTTATTGAAACCAATAAAGGTGATTTTGTTGGAATTAGATATAAAATTATATTATCTCATAGTTTTGATCATAGAATTGTAAATGGAGCAATGGGAGGAATGTTTATTAAAAGAATTAAGGATTTAATAGAAAATTGGGAATCTGATTTACTTATCTAGATTTATTAATATTAATTTTTAACCGAATGAATTTAAAAATTTCAAAACCAATTTGTTTTTTTGATTTAGAAACAACAGGTATTAATATTTCAGTTGATAGAATTGTTGAAATTTCTATTTTAAAGGTATATCCTAATGGAAATAAAGAATCTAAAACTTGGTTGGTAAACCCTGAAGTCCCTATTCCTCTTGAAGTCACAAAAATTCATGGAATTACTAATGATATGATTAAAGACAAACCCAATTTTAAAACTATTGCATCTGATGTAAAATCAATGATTAATAATTGTGATTTAGCAGGATTTAATTCAAATAAGTTTGATATTCCTTTATTAGCAGAGGAGCTTTTAAGATCAGAAATTGATTTTAGTTTAGAAAATGTTTTAACAATTGATGTCCAAAACATATTTCATAAAATGGAGCAAAGAACATTAGGGGCAGCATATCAATTTTACTGTGGAAAGTCTTTAGAAAATGCTCATTCTTCTAGCACAGATACACTTGCAACATTTGAAGTTTTGGAATCTCAAATTGAAAAATATTCTGATTTAGAAAATAATGTTAAGTTTTTATCTGATTTTTCTAAAAGAGGAAAAAATGTAGATTTAGCAGGATTCATAAAGTATAATGAAGATTATATTCCTTGTTTCGATTTTGGAAAGCATAAGGGAAAAACTGTTGAATATGTTTTAGAAAATGAACCAGGTTATTTTGGATGGTTACTAAATGCTGATTTTCCAATGTACACTAAAAGAGTTCTTACTCAGTTAAGGTTAAATAAGTTAAATAATAAGTTATAAATATGAAGATTATTTGCGTAGGAAGAAATTATTTTGATCATATAAATGAATTAAAAAATGAAAAGCCTGACTCTCCTCTTTTATTTTTAAAACCAGAAACTTCTATTATTCAAAAAAAACAACCTTTTTTTATACCTAATTTTTCAAATGATGTTCAATATGAAGTAGAAGTTTTAATTAAAATAAATAGACTTGGCAAAGCAATTTCTCCTAAATTCTCACATAAATATTATGATGAAATCGGATTAGGAATAGATTTTACAGCAAGAGATCTTCAAAATAAATTAAAAAAAGACAGTTTACCGTGGGAGAAGTCAAAATCTTTTGATGGTTCAGCTTTGATTGGTAATTGGATAAATAAAAAAAAAATTGACGATTTAAATAATCTAGATTTTAGCCTTACAAAGAATGGTGATATTGTACAAAAAGGTAATACTTCAAAAATGTTATGGAAAATAGATAAATTAATTTCTGAAATATCAAAATTTTTCACATTAAAAATTGGAGATATTATTTTCACTGGAACTCCATCTGGAGTAGGTAGAGTTAATGAAAATGATAATTTAGTAGGTTATATTAATGAAAAGGAGTGTTTTTCAATCAAAATTAAATAATTAATGAAAGCACATATTATTACTATTGGAGATGAAATTCTAATTGGTCAAATTGTTGATACAAACTCAACTTTTATTTCTAAAGAGTTATTAAAAATTGGAATTGAGGTAACTAAAATAGTATCAATTGGTGATTCAAAACAAGAAATATTATCTAGCTTAAAAAATGCACAAAACAATTATGATATTGTAATTATTACAGGAGGATTAGGTCCAACTAATGATGATATAACTAAAGATGCATTTTGTGATTTTTTTGATGATGAATTAGTTCATAATTCAAAAATATTAAAACATATAGAAAAACTTTTTAAAAAAATTGCAGATAACCCAATTAATGAATTAAATAGAGCTCAAGCATTTTTACCATCAAAGGCTAAATTAATTCCAAACCTTTATGGAACTGCAGCTGGAATGAGTATAAAAAATGAGGATACTCTCTTTATATCACTTCCAGGTGTTCCTTTTGAAATGAAATCAATGATAACAAATTTCATAATTCCTCAAATTAAAAAAGAATTTAAATGTCCAGTTATTATAAATAGAACTTTACTTACTTACGGAAAGGGCGAAAGTTATATAGCGAAAAAATTAAATGTTTTTGAATCTAATATTCCTTTAAATTTTAAGTTAGGCTACTTGCCAAATTTAGGAAGTGTAAGGTTAAGATTATCAGCAAAAGGAGACGATAAGACTATTCTAGATGAAAAGATGGATGATTTAATTTCTGAACTTTATAAAATATTAGGTAAAATTATAATTGGATATGAAACATTAAACCCTATTGAAAATGAAATAGGCAAAAAGCTTGTTGAATCAAATCAAACTATAAGTTTAGCTGAAAGTTTAACTGGAGGTTTATTAGCTTCAAGATTTACTGCATTTCCTGGTGCATCTAATTATTTTAAGGGAGCTATTATAGCTTATAATAGTTTTATTAAAAAAAACGTTTTAGGAGTAAATAGTAAATCAATAGAGAAACATTCTGTTGTTAGTTCTGTAGTAGCTAATGAAATGGCTATTGAAGCAAAAAGATTATTAAAATCAGATTATGCTATTTCTACTACTGGAAATGCTGGTCCATTAAAAGGAGATTCAGATCAGCCTATTGGAAAAATATTCATTTCAATTGCAACACCTAACGATGTTAAGTCTTTTGAATTTAATTTTGGCAAAAACAGAGAAAAAAATATTAATAAAACAGTAAATAAGGCATTAGAACTATTATTTTCTGAATTATTAACTAGGAATTAAAAAATTTGGCAATACTCTAAAAAAGTTGTTAATTTGCACCCTGTTTAAAAAGACTGAATTATGTCAAAAGTTTGTGAAATATCTGGAAAAAAAGTTCTGGTAGGAAATAATGTTTCCAAAGCTATGAACAAAACGAAGAGAAGATTTGAACCAAATCTAATTAAAAAAAGATTTTTTGTTCCTGAAGAAGGAAAATGGATTACTTTAAAGATTTCTACATCAGTTCTTAAAACAATTAATAAAAAGGGTATTTCTGCAGTTTTAAAAGAATCTAAAATTAATAGAGTTTAATTATGGCAAAGAAGGGAAATAGAGTTCAAGTAATATTAGAGTGTACAGAGCATAAAAATTCTGGTTTACCTGGAACTTCTAGATATATAACTACTAAGAATAAAAAAAATACACCAGATAGGTTAGAAATAAAAAAGTTTAATCCTATATTGAAAAAAAATACAATTCATAAAGAAATTAAATAATTTAAGATCATGGCAAAGAAATCTGTAGCAGCATTACAAACTGGTTCCAAAAGACTTTCAAAAGCTATAAAAATGGTTAAAAGTCCTAAAACTGGTGCCTATATTTTTGTTGAATCTATTATGTTACCTGAAAAAGTGAACGAATGGTTAACAAAAAAATAAAAAGTATTTTTAAAAAATAAATAAAAGCCACGTAAAGTGGCTTTTTTTGTTTTATTATATTTGATATTATATTTATTATATGAAATTTCTTAAAAAACTTTTTGGCTTTATAAAGAAAAAAAAGAAAAAACCTCTTGTAGAAGAAGAATCTATTGAAGAAGAAAAACCAATAATAAAAGAGGATGCAGTAGTTGAAAAAAAGCCAGAACCTGAGCCTGAGCCAGAACCTGAGCCAGAGCCAGAACCTGAGCCTGAGCCAGAGCCAGAACCTGAGCCTGAGCCAGAACCAGAGCCTGAGCCTGAGCCTGAGCCAGAAGAGGAAAGTCCTGTTATTAAGAAGAAATCGTTTTTTAGTAGTCTTTTTACAAAAGAGAAAAAAGAATCACTAAATAAGGGTTTAAAAAAGACTAGTACTTCATTTTTTAGTAAAATTTCAAAAGTAATTATAGGTAAAAGTAAGGTTGATGATCAAATTTTAGATGATCTTGAAGAAGTTTTGATTTCTTCTGATGTTGGAGTTAAAACTACTTTAAAGATTATTGATAAAATTGAATTAAGAGTAGCTAAGGATAAGTATATTAATACAGATGAACTTGATTCTATTTTAAAGGAGGAAATTATAGATATCATAGATTCTTCTGAAGAAGAAAATCAATTTAGTATTTCAGATAACAGACCACATGTTATTTTAGTGGTTGGAGTTAATGGTGTTGGAAAAACTACTTCAATTGGTAAAATGGCACATCATTATAAATCTATGGGTTTAAAAGTCGTTATTGGAGCTGCTGACACATTTAGAGCTGCAGCAATTGAGCAACTAGAAATATGGGCCAATAGGGTTGAAGTAGATTTAATAAAGCAGGAAATGGGAAGTGACCCTGCTTCTGTTGCTTATGATACTTTAGATTCAGCTATCAATAAGAAAGCAGATGTTGTATTAATAGATACTGCTGGTAGACTCCATAATAAAACTAATTTAATGAATGAGTTAAGTAAAATTAGAAGGGTTTTACAAAAGAAAAATGTTGAAGCACCTCAAGAAGTGCTTTTAGTTATTGATGGTTCAACGGGTCAAAACGCTTTTGAGCAGGCACAACAATTTACAAATGTAACTGAGATTACTTCTTTAGCTGTAACTAAATTAGATGGTACTGCAAAAGGTGGTGTAGTCTTAGGAATTTCAGATCAATTTAAAATTCCTATAAAGTTTATTGGAATTGGAGAAGGCTTAGATGATTTGCAATTATTTGACAGAAAAGAATTTGTTGACTCATTTTTTAATAAATCATAATTTTTATAATAATTATCTGAAATCAATAGATTCAAATATCACTGGACATTTACCTTCAATTACACTTGATTATATTAATAATGAAAATCGAGTTATAGAATTTTATAACAGAAATAATACTTTAGATAATTATTATGAGCAAATTATAGAGAAAAAAAATAATTATAATAATGATTATAGAAAATTATTGTTTGAGGTATTAAATAATAATTATCAAAATGTCCCAAAAAACTTTATTCAATTAAAAGCTATAAAAGCATTAAAAAATCATAATACATTTACTGTTACTACAGGTCATCAGCTTAATTTGTTTACTGGGCCATTATATTTTTTTTATAAAATTATTGATACAATAAAGATTTGTAATGAATTAAAGTCTAAATATCCTAAAAATGAATTTTTACCTATTTATTGGATGGCTTCTGAAGATCACGATTTTAAAGAAATAAATTTTTTTAAAACAACCGATAAAAGGTTTGACTGGAATATATCTACAAAAGGCAAGGTTGGTGAATTAAAAACCTATTCACTAAAAACTTTATTTAATGAAATAAAAAATTTCTTTGGAAAAGAGAATATAAATTCAAAGAAACTATTAAAATTATTTAAAGAATCTTATTTAAATAATAATAAACTATCAAATGCAACTTTTAGTTTAGTTCATAGCTTATTTGGAAAATATGGTCTTTTAATTTTAAATCCTGATGATGTAAAACTTAAAAAAATTATTTGTAATGATATTATAGATGAAATAAAAAAACAAGATTGTTATAAAAGTGTTAAGGAAATAAATAAAAAATTAAGTGATATAAATATAAAGCCACAAGTAAACCCTAGAGAAATAAACCTATTTTATATAAAAAATAATTTACGCTCAAGAATTGAAAAAAAGAATTCTCAATACAATATTTTAGATACAAAAAAATCATTTTCCAAAATAGAGATTATAAATGAAATAAATAATTATCCAGAAAGATTTTCTCCTAATGTTTTATTAAGGCCTTTATATCAAGAAAAGATTCTTCCTAATCTGGCTTATGTAGGTGGAGGAAGTGAAATTGCTTATTGGCTTCAACTAAAGTCGTTTTTTAATATAAAGAAAATCCCATTTCCAATTTTAAAGGTTAGAGATTCTGTTCTCATAGTTTCTAAAAAAAACATTGTAAAATGCAAAAAACTTAATATTGATATTATAGATTTATTTAGAAATTCTAATGAACTAAATAACTTTTATTTAACTAAATTAAGTGAGATTAATTTGGATCTAACGCATTTGAAAGAAATAATAAGTCAGAACTTCATTAAACTTTATAAGTTGAGTGTTAAGACTGACAAATCATTTCTTGGAGCTTTGAAAGCACAAGAATCTAAACAGATAAAGGGATTAAACAATTTAGAAAAAAGATTATTAAAAGCTCAAAAGAAAAAATATAAGGATAAATTAAACAGGTTAAGTTTGATAAAAGAGGAATTGTTTCCAAATAATTCTTTACAAGAAAGAGAAATTAATTTTTCTGAATTTTATCAAAATCATGGTGATAAATTAATTGATTGTTTATTTAAAAAAATATCCCCTTTTAATAATAAGTTTTTAGTTATTTCTTTATAAAAAATAGTCGTTATATATTGTTTTAATATTAATTTTGAATATGGATGAAAAAGTATTAATTATAGACTTTGGTTCTCAATACACTCAGTTAATTGCTAGACGAATTAGAGAGCTTTTTATTTATTGTGAAATTCACCCATATAATAATTTAGATATTGACCTTGATTCTTTTAAAGCTGTCATACTTTCCGGCTCTCCCTTTTCTGTAAGATCTGAAGATGCATTACGATTTGATTTATCTAAAATAAAAGGAAAAAAACCTTTATTGGGTGTATGTTATGGAGCCCAATATATTGCGCATTTTGAAGGAGGAAAAGTAATAGCATCAAATAAAAGAGAATATGGCCGCGCTAGCTTAAGTTCAATCGATCATAGTAATTTACTTTTTAAAAATGTAGAAGTCAATACTCAGGTTTGGATGAGTCATAGTGATACTATAGAGAACTTGCCTACGAATGGTAAATGCATAGCAAGTACTAATGATGTAAAAAATGCTGCTTATTCAATTGAGGATGAGATGGTCTATGGTATCCAATTTCATCCGGAGGTTTATCATACCAAAAAAGGCAAAGAAATTCTTAAAAACTTTTTGATTAATATTTCAAAAGTAAAGCCTGATTGGACGCCTGATTCTTTTTCAAATAGGACAATTTCAGAAATTAAAGAATTGGTTGGTGAAGAAAAAGTTATTTTAGGATTATCTGGCGGAGTTGATTCAACTGTTGCAGCTATTCTTTTACATAAAGCAATTGGAAAAAATTTGCACTGCATTTTTGTAAATAATGGCTTATTGAGAAAAAATGAATTTTCAGATGTTTTAAATCAATATAAAGGGATGGGTTTGAATGTTAAGGGTGTAGATGCTTCAGACTATTTTATAGATATTTTATCTGAAGTTATAGATCCAGAGCAAAAGAGAAAAATTATTGGAAAAGCTTTTATAGAAGTTTTTAATAAAGAGTCAAAACTTATTGATGATGCTAAATGGTTGGCTCAAGGAACAATTTATCCTGATGTAATTGAATCTATTTCAGTCAAAGGACCCTCAGCAACAATAAAATCTCACCATAATGTTGGTGGATTACCTGATTTTATGAAACTTTCTGTTATTGAACCACTTAAGATGTTATTTAAAGATGAGGTAAGAAGGGTTGGGGCTTCATTAAAAATAGACTCTAATCTTCTAAAAAGACATCCATTTCCTGGTCCTGGATTAGCAATTAGAATTTTAGGAAACATTACAAGAGAAAAAATTAGAATACTTCAAGAAGTAGATGCAATATTTGTTGAAGGATTGAAAAATAATAATTTATATGATAAAGTTTGGCAAGCTGGAGCAATGCTTCTTTCAGTAAAAAGTGTTGGAGTTATGGGTGATGAAAGAACTTATGAAGATTGTGTAGCCTTAAGAGCTGTTGAATCTACAGATGGAATGACGGCAGATTGGGTGAATCTTCCTTATGAATTTCTGCAAAATGTTTCCAATAAGATAATTAACAATGTAAAGGGTATTAACAGGGTTGTTTATGACATAAGTTCTAAACCCCCAGCAACAATTGAATGGGAATGATTAGAAGATTAAAAATATTATTTCTTCTATTTCCTTTGATTTTAAATTCTCAGGAGACTAATAAAGATAGATCAAGTTCCTTTGTAATTGATACTATAATCCATAAGGTTAAAAGAAAACAAACACTTTATACGATTTCTAAAATTTATAAAATTTCAATTCAAGAAATAAAAAGTTACAATCCTAAAGTGAAACGTAATAAACTGTCTCGAAAAATGGAACTTATTATTCCAATTAAAAGAAATATAAAATTAGAGCCCATAATATTAGAAAAAAAAATAGATTCAATAAATTATTTAATGCCAAAAATTCTAAATATTAATTTGATAGACAGTGCATTTAATAAAAAGTTTATAAAGATTGCTATTCTTGCCCCATTTAAATTAAATGAAATTGAGTTAGATTCTATTGAAAATTCAAAAAAATATTTAAAGAATTTAAACTTAACTAGTATTTCTTTGGATTTTTATAGTGGAGCAATTATGGCCTTTAATAAAGTTAAAGATTATGGATTAGATTTAGAAGTAAAAATATTAGATACTGAAAATGACTTTGTTTCAATTTATAATTTATTATCACAAAATAAATTTGAAGATTTTGATTTTGTAATAGGCCCTTTGATTCCTCGAAATATTAATCAAGTTTCAAGAAGTATTGTAAAATCAAAAACCCCGTTAATTTCACCTTTAAGTTCTAATGAAATTGAAATTAATCAAAATGTGATACAATCTATGCCATCCAAATTAATTCAAAGAAAAAGAATGCTTAAATATATTGACTCATTAATTGATGGAGAACCCGATCCATGTGTTATGATTATTTATGATAATAAAAATATGGATGTTAAAAAGCAGTTAATGAGTAGATTTCCTTATGCAGAATTAATAAATACAGATGAAACTAATGGACTTGTTGACCCTGAAATTACAGATTCTTTATTGGTTTCAAGTAAAAACAATTTTGTTTTTTTAGAGTCTGAAAATTTGAATGTTATAACTAGTGTTTCTTCATTGTTAAACTCTCAAATTTCTAAAGAAAGAAGTATTTCAATGATGACTACATTTAGATCAGATGTATATGAAAATGAAAATATTTCTTTTGAACATTTGGGTAATTTAAATTTTACTTATCCAAGTTACTATATGCCTGTTTATGATAATGAAAAAATTAATTTGTTTAATAATTTATATTTAGAAGAATTTGGAAAACGACCTAATAAAATAGCTATAAGGGGACATGATATTACACTTGATTTAATACTAAGAGTAGCAAATAGAAGGAGGTTCGTTAAATCTATTGAAATCGGAGAAACTGAATATTTACAAAACAAGTTTAATTATTTACCAAAAAACAAAGGCTATATTAATAGATCTATTTATTTAATTAAACATGAAAAATTAAATATTATTAAATTAAATGATGATTAATAAAGTTTTTACCAAGAAAAATTGCTCATACTCTATTTTATTTCCATTTAAATAGAATCTCTTTCTTATTTCTTTTTGTATTTTTGGAACCTTAAAGAAATTGTTGAATAATATTTAATGTCCAAATCAAAATTTATTTTTGTAACAGGAGGTGTTAGTTCTTCTTTAGGAAAAGGTATAATATCAGCTTCATTAGCTAAATTGCTTCAATCTAGAGGCTTTAGTGTTACAATTCAAAAATTTGACCCATACATTAATATTGATCCTGGTACTCTTAATCCATATGAACATGGTGAGTGTTATGTAACTGATGATGGGGCAGAAACTGATCTTGATTTAGGTCATTATGAAAGATTTTTAAATGTAAAGACTTCTCAAGCAAATAATGTAACTACTGGAAGGATTTATCAGACAGTTATTGAAAAAGAAAGGAAAGGAGAGTTTTTAGGAAAAACAGTCCAAGTCATTCCTCATATTACTAATGAAATTAAGAGAAGAATAAAACTTTTAGGAGAAGACAATTCTTATGATTTTATAATTACTGAAATTGGAGGAACTGTTGGTGATATTGAGTCCCTTCCATATATTGAATCGGTTAGACAGTTAATATGGGAATTAGGAAAAACAAATACACTGCTCATTCATTTAACATTAATTCCTTATTTGTCTGCAGCAAAAGAGCTAAAAACTAAACCTACTCAACATTCTGTAAAAACTTTAATGGAAAGTGGACTTAATGCTGATATTTTAGTTTGTAGAACTGAACATGAAATATCTAATGATATAAAAAAGAAATTAGCACTTTTTTGTAATGTAGATGAAGAATCTGTTATTCAATCAATTGATGCCTCAACAATTTATGAAGTTCCTTTATTAATGAAAAAAGAAAGATTGGATGAAGTAGTTCTTAAAAAGTTAAATTTGAAAAACGATAATCATGCTAATTTAGATAAATGGTCTGATTTTGTTAATAAATTAAAATTTCCTGATTATAAAGTTAAAATTGGACTAATTGGAAAGTATGTTGAACTACAGGATTCTTATAAGTCAATTTTAGAATCTTTAATTCATGCAGGTTCTGAAAATCAAGCTAAGGTTGATGTTGTTTCAATCCATTCGGAATATATTAATGATAAACAAATTGATAATGAAATTTCTAAACTTGACGGTATTTTAGTAGCTCCTGGATTTGGTGAAAGAGGAATTGAAGGTAAGATAAAAGCAATTAAATGTGCAAGAGAAAAAAACATTCCATTTTTTGGAATTTGTCTTGGCATGCAAATGGCTGTTATTGAATATTCTAGAAATGTATTAGGGCTTATTAATGCAAATTCAACTGAGATGGATAAGAAAACCCCACACCCTGTAATTTCTTTAATGGAAGATCAAAAAGAGATTACTAATAAAGGTGGAACTATGCGTTTGGGTTCATGGGAATGTAAAATTGAAGATAAAACTAAGGTTCATGAAATTTATAATACTAAAATTGTTTTTGAAAGACACAGGCATCGTTGGGAACTTAACGATAAATATATTAATCAATTAAATGAAAACGGATTGAAAGCTAGTGGAATTAATCCTGAAACTGGTTTAGTAGAAATAGTTGAATTGCCATCGAATGATTGGTTTATTGGAGTACAGTTTCATCCAGAATATAAAAGTACTGTAGAGTGTCCACATCCATTATTTGTATCTTTTGTCAAAGCTTGTTTAAAATATAGAAAATCTAAATAATAAAATGGAAGAAAATAAAATTGATCCTTATCAAATTTTAGGTTTTGTCTTACTTATGGCTGCTTTTGTTTGGTATATTTATACTATCCCAGAACCAGAACAGAGAATTATTGAAAACAGTAAAGAAAATTTAGAAATTTCAGTTCAATCAGATGATTCTAGTTTAGATTCAGAAAATAAGATATCTAAAGGATTAAATTTAAATGATGAAAATTCTAAGCCTTTTGTAGGTTCTGAAAATAAATCTAAAATTAAGTTTGATGATGTAGTACTAGAAAATGATGATTTGATTCTTAAGTTTAGTTCAAAAGGAGGTTTATTAACTGAAGCATTATTAAAAAACTTTACTGATTTTAGGGGAGACCCTTTGTACATGATTAAGGATGGAAATCAAAATATTAATTTGAACTTCTATTCATTAAATGGCCAATTAATTAATACTTCTAATTATGATTTTCAACCAGTTGTAGATAAAAATTATGATGGGACAAAATTAAGTATGATTTTATCTATTTCAGAAAATCAATTTTTAAATTTTGAATATACTCTTCCGAAAAATGGTTTTATGATAAATTTTTCTATTAAATCTTCCGGATTTAGAAATGTAATAGATAATCAAAGGACTATCCAATTAAACTGGGATTTAAAAGTTTTAAGACAAGCGAAAAGTGTTGAGTATGAAAACAGATATAGTCAATTATATTATCAATATGAAGGGGATGAAACCGATTATTTAAGTTCATACAGTGATAGCGATAAAACTGAAAATTCTGTCTCATGGATTTCATATGGACAACACTTTTTTAATAGTATTCTTGTTTTAAATAATCCAACTGATGAAGTTGTTTTCGAATCAAAGAAGCTTTTTGAAGATGAGGGTAAAGATGTGTTATTTACTAAAAATTATATTTCTTCAATTCCATTAGTTTTAGATAACTCAGAATTTAATTCTAAAATGAATTTATATATTGGTCCAAATGATTATGATATTCTAAAGAATTATGATGATAATATTTATGAATCTATATATTTTGGTTGGGGAATATTTGGATGGATTAATAGGTTTATATACTTTCCTTTATTTGGTTTCTTGAGTAAATATTTTTCAGCTGGTTTGGCAGTAATTTTTATGACAATTATTACTAGACTAGCAATGTCACCTGTTACATATAAAACATATGTCTCTCAAGCTAGGATGAAAGTATTAAAGCCTGAAATAGCTGAACTAAATGAAAAATATAAAAATGATGCAGCAAAAAAACAACAAGAAACAATGAAGCTTTATAATAAAGCGGGTGCAAATCCTCTTTTAGGATGTGTTCCAGCATTATTTCAATTGCCTGTTTTTTATGCGTTATTCTGTTTTTTCCCAATTGCCTTTCCTTTAAGAGGAAAATCATTTCTTTGGGCTGACGATCTTTCTTCATATGATGTAATTGCTGAACTTCCTTTCAGTATTCCTTGGTATGGTGATCACGTAAGTTTACTTCCAATTTTAGCTTCAATTGCAATTTTTTTCTATACTATGATGTCTTCAGGAGCTCAGATGCAATCCTCTCAACCAGGTATGCCTAATATGAAGTTTATAATGTATCTAATGCCTGTAATGATGCTATTCTTTTTTAATAATTATGCAAGTGCATTTAGTTTATATTATTTTGTTTCCAATATCATAACTATTATGTTAATGCTCATGATAAAGCATTTTATTATTGATGAAGAAAAAATACATCTTCAAATTCAAGAAAATAAAAAGAAGCCTACTACTCAAAACAGGTTTCAAAGGAAGATGCAAGAAATGATGGATAAAGCTGAAGAACAAAGAAAATTACAAAATAGAAAGTAGTTTTTTAGTAAATTTAATTAATCATGTCTAATAAAAAAATACGTGTAGTAATTGCGCTATCAGGCGGCGTAGATTCAAGTGTTGCAGCTCATCTTCTAGTTGAACAAGGTTACGATGTTATTGGTATTTTTATGAAAAATTGGCATGATCAATCAGTAACTATTTCGAAGGAATGTCCTTGGCTTGAAGATAGTTATGATGCCATGTTAGTTAGTGAAAAACTTTCTATTCCTTTTCAAACAGTGGACTTAAGCATTGAATATCAAAAGAGAATAGTTGATTATATGTTTGATGAATATGAAAAGGGAAATACCCCTAATCCAGATATTCTTTGTAATAGGGAAATTAAGTTTGATATATTTTTAAAAATTGCTTTAAAGCTGGGCGCAGATTTTATAGCTACTGGCCATTATTGTAGAGTTAAAAAAAATAATAATATATATAGTTTACTAATGGGTTTAGATAAAAACAAAGATCAATCTTATTTTTTATGTCAACTATCTCAGAATCAATTAAGTAAAACTTTATTTCCGATTGGTAACTTAACCAAAAAAGAAGTTAGGATAATTGCTAAAAAACAAAAACTAGTTACGGCAGAAAAGAAAGATTCTCAAGGTCTGTGTTTTATTGGAAAAGTTAAATTGCCAGATTTTCTTCAGCAAAAACTAAAACCAAAAAAAGGGAAAATAATTAAAATCTCTCTTGATAATAATAAACATTTAAAACATGATATTAATGATTTATCATATGAAAATTTATATAAAATTTCTAGACCCTTTGACTATGAATATGAAGATGGAGAATATATAGGGGATCATAATGGAGCTCATTTCTTTACAATTGGACAAAGAAAAGGTTTAGCAGTTGGAGGAACAAAAAATCCTTTATTTGTTTTAAAAACAGATGTCATTAATAATATAATTTATGTTGGAGAAGGGAAAAATCACCCAGGTTTATTTAGAAATGTTCTTTTTATAAAAAAAGAAGATTTGCACCTTTTGAGAAAAGATAAATTTATTGATAAAAGAAAAAGTTTTAATATAAAAGCAAGAATAAGATATCGTCAGCCACTACAAAGTGCTTTATTGATTTTTATCAATAATGGAGCTTTTTTAGTTTTTAAAAAAAAACAATCTGCAATAACAAAGGGGCAGTTTGCTGTGTGGTATAATGGTAAAGAGTTACTTGGTTCAGGTGTTATTTCTTGACAAGTTCTTATAATGTATTAAAATCTAATTCTACTTGATTCTTTATAAGATCTTCTATAGTTTCTCTTTTTCGTATCTCAATAAGTTTATTATTTATATATAATACTTCAGAGGGTTTGTATCTAGAATTGTAATTGCTTGCCATTGAAAAGCAGTATGCTCCTGCATTTTTAAAACATAAAACATCTCCTTCAGAAACTTTAGAAATCCTTCTGTTAGATGCAAAAGTATCTGTTTCGCAGATATATCCAACAACAGAATAGAACCTATGGGAATCATTTGGGTTGGAGATGTTTTCTATATAATGATTTGAACCATACATCATAGGGCGAATAAAATGATTAAACCCAGAGTCTACTTGAGCAAAAACAGTTGAGGTTGTTTGTTTAATTGAATTAACTGAACATAAAAATTTTCCTGCTTCACTAACCAGAAATTTACCTGGTTCAAAGGCTAGAGTTATTTCTTTTCCATAATCTTTACAAAATTTATTAAATCTTTTAGATAGTTTTACACCTAACTCTTCTATATTTGTTTCAGTGTCTGTTGGAGAATATGGAACTTTAAATCCGCTTCCAAAGTCAATAAATTCTAAATTTTTAAATTTTATTGCAGTTTCAAATAATATCTCTGTAGCATGAATAAATACATCGATATCTAAAATATCACTTCCAGTATGCATATGAATTCCATTAACTTTTATATTGGTATTATTTACAATTCTAAGTAGAAGAGGTATTTGATGTATGCTTATTCCAAATTTAGAATCTATATGACCTACAGATATTTTGTTATTTCCTCCTGCCATTACATGTGGGTTAATTCTAATGCAAACAGGAGTTTCTGGATATAGGTTTCCAAACTGTTCTAAAATATTTAAATTGTCAATATTTATATTTACTCCCATTTTTGAAACCTCATAAATTTCATCAATAGAAACACCATTTGGAGTATAAATAATTTTTTTAGGGGAATATCCAGCTCTAATACCAAGTATAACTTCTTGAATTGAAACAGTGTCAATGCCTGCTCCTAAAGTATTGATATATTTTAATATGGATAAGTTTGATAATGCTTTAACAGCGTAATTGATTTGTAATTTATTAACTAGCTTAAATGAGTTTTTAAGTCTGTAGTATTGACTTTTTATTTTTGTTGTATCATATACATATGAAGGGGTTCCAAATTTCTTCGCCACTTCCAGAAGTTTGCTTTTTTCCATCCGGCAAATATATATAATGTATGCTTTTGTTATAATAAAAAACAGTTATATTATGAAAATAAAACATTTTGTTATGAATATAACATTATAAAAGCAATAACTCATCCTTATTTTGGTAATTGTTTGTTATTTTAGCTTTTCAAATTTAGTATATGAATTTGCACGAATTTCAAGGAAAAAAAATATTAGCAGAACACGGTGTTAATATTCAAAGGGGATGTATTTTATCTGATAAAAAGAATGTTTTAAAAGTAGCAGACCAGCTAATAAAAGAAACAGGTACAGGGTGGTTTATTGTAAAAGCTCAGATTCATGCAGGAGGAAGAGGTAAAGGAGGTGGAGTCAAAATTGCTAAAAGTATCGATGAATTAGAAGAAGTTGTTTCACAAATCCTAGGGATGCATTTAGTAACTCCTCAAACTCCAAAAGAGGGTAAATTGGTTAATCAAGTTTTGATAGCTGAAGATGTATATTATCCAGGCGAATCTGATCCAGAAGAGTTTTATATTTCTATTTTATTAAATAGAGAAACAGGTAAAAATATGATTATGTATTCTACAGAGGGCGGAATGGATATAGAATCTGTAGCAGAAAAAAATCCTGAATTAATTTTTTATGAGGATATAGATCCATTGATTGGTATTGTTCCTTTTCAATCTAGAAAAATTGCATTTAATTTAGGTTTATCTGGTCAAGCTTTTAAAGGAATGGTTAAATTCATTACTATGCTTTATAAATCATATGTGTCTTCAGATGCATCGCTTTTTGAAATTAATCCTGTTTTAAAAACTTCTGACAATAAAATTATGGCTGTTGACGCTAAGGTTACTCTAGATGACAATTCATTATTTAGGCATAAAGAATATGAATCTTGGCGAGATCTTAAGGAAGAAAATCCTGTAGAAATTGAAGCTAGGTCGGTAGGTTTAAATTATGTGGATTTAGATGGCAATGTTGGCTGTATGGTTAATGGGGCTGGCTTAGCAATGGCAACTATGGATTTAATTAAGCAATCTGGAGGAGAGCCAGCAAATTTCTTAGATGTTGGAGGAACAGCTGATGCAAAAAGAGTTGAAACGGCTTTTAGATTAATATTAAAAGACATAAATGTAAAAGCAATTTTAGTTAATATTTTTGGAGGTATAGTTAGATGTGATAGGGTTGCTAAAGGAATTATAGATGCATTTAATAATATGGGTAGCTCTATTAATGTTCCAATAATTGTTAGGCTTCAGGGTACTAATGCACAGATAGCTAAAAATATTATTGATAATTGTGGGTTTAAGGTTTACAGTGCTATAGAGTTTCAAGAAGCAGCAGATAAAATACAAGAACTTATCTAATAAGTGACATTATGTCATTATAAATGTACTAAATAAAGACATTTTGTCATATATTTTTGTACGGCATTCATTTTGTACTATTCAAATTGTAAAATTTGTTTAACTAAAAAAATACATTATGAATTTAATTAAAAAACAATCATCTTTTTTTCCTTTAATTTTTGATGAGTTTTTCAAAAATAATTGGAATATAAATGTTCCATATAATTCTTTTAATATTCCTTTTTTTAACGTAAAAGAAAATGATAAAGAATTTATTTTAGAACTGGCTATTCCAGGAAAAAATAATAATGACTTTAATGTGGAAATTGATAATAGATTATTAACAATATCTACAACAGATGAGAAAGAGTTATCCGATTATAATTATACTGTAAAAGAATTTGGATATTCTTCTTTTGAGAAATCTTTCGAATTACCTGAATCTATTGATTTTGACAAGATTAATTCTTTTTACAGAAATGGCATTCTTTCAATTACTTTACCTAAAAGAAAGGAGTTTCATAATACACCTAAGAAAGTTATTACTGTAAAGAAATAAAAAAAGGGAGGATTAAATCCTCCCTTTTTTACTCTCTCAATAGTTTTATTTTATCTCTTAATCTAGCAGCTTCAACAAAATCCAAGGTTTTAGCTGCTTTTTCCATTTTTGATCGGCATTTTCTTATTTCTTTTTCTTTTTCTTGTTTTGATAAATTTTTGATTATTTCATCCTTGACAATTTTACTTGTATTATTTTCTTCATTTATAAACACATTAGATATGTTTTTATTTAGTGGAGTAGGAGTTATATTAAATTTTTTATTATAATTCTTTTGTTTTTTTCTTCTATAGTTAGTTTCATCAATAGTTTTTTGCATACTCTTGGTTATTTTATTTGCATACATTATTGCCTTTCCATTAATATTTCTTGCTGCTCTTCCTATGGTTTGAGTTAATGAACGATGACTTCTTAGAAACCCTTCTTTGTCTGCATCCAAGATGATAACCAATGAGACTTCAGGTAAATCTAGACCTTCTCTTAAAAGATTTACTCCAACTAATACATCAAATAAACCTTTTCTTAATCCTTGCATTATTTCTACTCTCTCTAAGGTTTCAATATCACTATGAATATATCTACATTTTATTTCTATTTGACTTAAAAATTTAACTAATTCTTCAGACATTCTTTTAGTTAATGTCGTTATTAATATACGCTCATTTTTTTCAACTCTTACTTGAATTTCATCTATTAAATCGTCTATTTGATTGTTACTTGGTCTTATTTCAATCATGGGATCTAGTAATCCAGTAGGCCTTATAATTTGTTCAACATAAATTCCTTCTGTTTTTAACATTTCATAGTCAGATGGGGTTGCACTAAGATAAATAACTTGATTTTGAACTTGTTCAAACTCTTCATATTTTAATGGTCTGTTATCTAAAGCAGCAGGAAGTCTAAACCCATATTCTACTAAATTTTCTTTTCTGCTTCTATCTCCACCATACATAGCATGAACTTGAGGTAATGTTACATGACTTTCGTCAACAATCATTAAATAATCCTCAGGGAAATAATCTAATAAACAAAAAGGTCTTGTACCCGGTTCTCGTCCATCAATATATCTAGAATAGTTTTCAATACCAGAACAATAACCTAATTCAGCTATCATTTCTAAATCAAAATTTGTTCTTTCATCTAATCTTTTTGCTTCTAGATGCTTACCTATTTCTTTAAAGTAATCTATTTGATTTAAGAGGTCTTCCCTAATTTTATCCATTGCATTTTGTAAAACATCTGGTGATGTTGCAAACATATTAGCAGGATAAATAAATAATTTATTTAAGTTTTCTATTTTTTTATTAGTTATGGGATCATAAATTTCAATTTCATCAATTTCATCTCCAAAAAAATGAATTTTAAAAGCATAGTCTGCATAGCTTGGGGAAATATCTATAATATCTCCAGAAACTCTAAATGATCCAATTTCTAAATCTGTATTTGATCTTGAATAAAGACTTTGAACTAGCTTATGCAATAAATCTGTTCTTGAAATAATTTGATTTTTTTTTATTTGAATAATATTTTTCTTAAACTCAATTGGATTTCCAATTCCATAAAGACAGGAAACGGAAGCAACTACAATTATATCTCTTCTTCCAGATAAAAGTGATGAGGTAGTGCTTAATCTTAGTTTTTCAATTTCATCATTAATGGATAAATCTTTTTCTATATATGTACCTGTAATAGGAAGGTATGCTTCAGGCTGATAGTAATCATAATATGAAACAAAATATTCAATAGCATTATTAGGGAAATATTGTTTAAATTCAGTATATAATTGAGCAGCCAAAGTTTTATTGTGAGCTAAAACTAAAGTAGGTTTATTGACAGCATTTATTACATTAGCAACAGTGAAAGTTTTTCCAGAACCAGTAACACCTTTTAGTGTTTGAAATTTTTGATTATCGTTAATTCCACTAATAAGTTCAGAAATTGCTTCAGGCTGATCTCCTGTAGGTCTATATTCAGATTGTAAATCAAACAAAATAAAAATTAACTTTATTCAAATTTAAGATAATAACTTTGTAAAATAATAAATAAGTTAACTTTGAAAAAAATATTATATGAATAATAAATTGATCTCAAAAAAGAAACCTTCTTTTAAAATAAATAAGGTTTTAGATGATTATTTAGCTTCATATCGTAGAAAAATAGTTATTCCAATTTTTTATGAAGATTTAAAAAGATTTTCAGGTTCAGTTTCAGTCTATAATAATAAAGAAATTGATACATTATGGGTTCGAGTATTTTATTCAGATTTTGAAAGAAAAGAAATTGATGAAAATTTAAAAAAAGTATACAACTTATTACACTCTGATGGTAATACAGACAATACGAAATTCTTAAGTATTGATGCCATTGATTATTGCACTTTTGGGAACTCTAAGCCTTTTAGGGTAAAAATTAGAAATATATTAAATGATAATTTTACATATTTCTATGTTAAAAAAGCAGATGCATCAAGAATTTATGGTTTAGAATTAGAACATATTTTATCTCCTTACAATTTAAACTTCTTAGTTTTTGAAAACACATTGATTGAGGAGCATATTACTGGTATTCCTGGAGATGAATTTTTTGATGAATTTTTACCTAAATGCAATGACTCAGAAAGATCACAAATTGCTAAAGAATTTGTAAAATTTAATGAAAGATGTATGATTCGCCTATTAGGTGATATGAGAGCATATAATTATGTTATTATTCCTACACATGATTTTGATCAAGTAGTTTATAAGATTAGAGCAATTGATTTTGATCAGCAATGTTATGAAGGTAATTTACAAATATATAGACCTCAGTTTTTTAAAGAGAATAAAAGAATAATGGACATAATCAAAGAAAAATTACAAAAAAGTTCAGTTGATCAGTATAAAATCGAGGAGAGATCTATTATTGCTAAAAGAATCTTAAGTTCAGTAAGTAGATCAAAAAAAATACTAAAGTGTATGTTAAGTGATAATATTTCAAATAAAAAAAATATTAAATTATTATCTCATCAAATTTATACTTTAACCCATGATAAAAATTTTAAGAAGGCTGTCAATATGGGACAAATTATGAAAGCTTCTTTTGATTATATTTTACGCAATTATGAGAATCATGAAATGTTAGGTATAGATTAATAATTATCATCAAAATTATTATAATCTAAATTTTCATCTTCAAAACTATCTTCATATTGTTCTGCTACAAATTGTTTTTTTGGAGCTTCCTTAGGTAAATTTCCATTGGAAAAAATATTTTTTGGATAAATAGCATCTTTTTTTTCTTGACTAACTTCAAATATTTCTACAAAAAATGTCCATAGTTTTAAAAAGTCATACACATAAATGAATTTTTTTTGATTTTCATTTATAATAGTTTTTAAATTAGTTTCACTCATTAAAATTTGATTATTCTCAGTAAAACCATCTAAAACTATTTCTTCTCCTTGTTCCCAATTATCATTACTTATATAAAAAGCTGCCAGTTCTTTACCATGTAAATGAAAGGAATTAATGATTGTATAATGTAGATCTTCAAAAGTACTATTGTCTTTAATTTCAATATCTCTAAAGATATTATCTTCTGTATCATTATCTAGTATAACTCTAAATCTGTAAATCATCTGTTATTTTATAGTTTTCAAATGTATTAAATATTGTTACTTACTGAAGCGATGAAGTGTAAAAATCATCGAGCTAAGCAGCAAGAATGCACCTATCTGATGTGCAATTCCAAGCCATAAAGGAACTCGTAGTAAGATAGCTAGTACCCCTAGAAGTGATTGAACACCAACTAATATAAGAAGGGAATTTAGTCCATATAATTGGTAGTTAGAAACTGCTATTTTTTTGCCATTTATATAAATTATTAATACTGAGAAAACTACAATGAATGCTAGAATACGATGAACAAATTGTACTCCACTTCTACCTTCAATAAAGTTTTTATATAAGGGGGTTTTTTCAATTAAAACCGTTTCATGCATGAATTTTCCTTCATTCATCATAGGCCAGTTATTATGAATAAACCCAGCATCTAGACCAGCTACAAATGCTCCATATATTATTTGAATGAATAGTATTGCTAAACCAATTCTTATTAGGTCTCTATATGTTTTATTTATAGTCTGTTTTATAGGAAAAATTAAATCTAGGGCGACCCATAATGTAAAAGCAAAAGTTACAAACGCGGTTGTTAAATGTGCAGCTAGCCTATAATGATTCACATCAGGTTTATCAACTAAACCACTTTTTACCATATACCATCCTAAAAATCCTTGAAAACTACCCAGAATTAGTAGTATTATAGTTTTTTTTATAGTGGATTTATCTAATTGTCTTGTTATTAGAAAATAGAGAAAAGGAATAATGAAGACTAAACCTATAGCTCTTCCAATAACTCTATGTAGCCATTCCCAGAAAAAAATACCTTTAAATTCTGTTAAACTTATATTGCTATTTAGTTTTTGATATTCCGGATATTGTTTATAGAGCTCAAATGCTTCCTGCCATTGTTGATCATTAATTGGAGGAATTATTCCTGAAATTAGTTTGTAGTCTGGGATTGATAATCCTGAATGAGTTAATCTAGTTATCCCACCAACAACTACCATAATAAAAATTAAGGCACATCCACTAAAAAGCCAGTAAATTACCTTTTTATTATCTCTTTTCATTTGCTATAAGACCTAATTTTTTCCCTTCTTCCAGCATAAGTTTATATGCTGCATTGTAATCATTTTTAATTTCACCCTCTAGAATAGCCTCTTTAATAGTCTCTTTAATTTTGCCTATTGATTTACAAGGTTTGAGATTAAATGTCTCCATAATTTTTCGACCAGTAATTGGTGACTGGAAATTTCTTATATGATCTCTTTTTTCTACTTCAACAATTTTTTTTCTAACTTTTTTAAAGTTGTTAAGATATTTTTTAAACCTATTTGGGTTTTTAGTGGTGATATCTGCTTCACATAATGTTAATAGATCATCTACATCTTCATTTGCATCGTAAATTAATCTTCTTACTGCAGAATCAGAGATATAATCATTAGATAAAATAATTGGCCTTGAGCTCATATAAATAATTTTTTGAACATATTTCAACTTATTATTTAATGGCAGATGAAGTCTTTTAAATATTTTATATACCATTTTAGAACCTTTTAACTCATGTCCATGAAATGTCCATCCTATTTTATTAATAAATTCTTTCGTTGGTGCTTTACCTATATCATGAAGAATAGCAGACCATCTTAACCAGAGATTATTAGTTGTTAAACATATATTATCTAATACCTCTAATGTGTGAAAAAAATTATCTTTATGTTTATACCCTTCTATTTCATCAATTCCTTTCAATGCTGTTAATTCTGGCAATATTATTTTTAGAAGTCCTGTTTCATCAAGAATTTTAAATCCGATAGAAGGTTTATCAGTCAATAATATTTTATTTAATTCTTCTGAAATTCTTTCCCCAGAGATTATATTTATTCTATTTTTTTCTAATGAAATTGAATTTAATAAATCAGGATGAAGATTAAATTCTAATTGACATGAAAATCTTATTCCTCTTAACATTCTTAAGGGATCGTCAGAAAAAGTTTTGACTGGATCTAGTGGAGTTTTTATTAATTTATTTTCTATATCGTTCAAACCTTTAAACTTATCTAATATTTTCCCCCAATTAGATGAATTTAATCCAATTGCAATACTATTAATTGTAAAATCTCTTCTATTTAAGTCATCATTAAGAGTTCCTATTTTAACTGTCGGATTTCTACTAGAATTTTTATAGCTTTCTTTTCTAGCTCCAACAAATTCAATGTCAAAATTTTTATATTTAAAAGCAGCAGTACCAAAATTTTTATAAATTTTTATTTTAGTTTTTGGATTTAAATTTTTACAAACTTTTTTTGCAATTTCAATTCCATCTCCAATAACCATAATATCTACATCTTTTGGTTTTTTAGAACCTATTATTAAATCTCTAACATACCCACCAATCAAATAACACTCTATTCCATTCTCATCAGCACATTTAGAAATAACTTTAAATAAGTTATTATTAATATTTTTTTTAATTACAGAATGAATCATTTTAAGACCTTATTGTTTTTATAGAATTATCTTCTCTTATTTTAATTATTCTTGATGCTTTATCTAGTTTTTTATCTAAATATAAATTTACGTGATAATCAACTTGATCTAAAATGACCTTATTTATTTCTTTAAAATAAAAAGGGTAACTATCTCCAGATATATTGACTGAAGTAGAAATTATTGGTTTATCAAAAGCATTTAAAAGATTTTGACAAAATATATCGCTAGGGATTCTAATCCCAATGGATTTTGAAAAAGTTTCTAAATTTTTTACTTTATCATATATAACAGTAGTTGGGCCTTTTTGAGAATTTATAATATCTCTTGTTGATTGATTGATATTGGTATATTTTTCAACCATTTTATAATTATTCATTAGACAAATAAAAGGCATTGATTTATTTCTTTTTTTTATTTTATAAATTTTATCAATAGAACTTTGATTTGTTGCATCACATCCAATTGCCCATAAAGTATCACTTGGATAAATTATTATCCCACCATTATCAAGGCATTTAACAGCTTTTTTAATTTCTAAAACCATTAATAAATTAGATTAAACAGAAATATTATAGTCTCTTAAAGCATTATTAAGTGACGTTTTTTTATCTGTACTTTCTTTTCTTTTCCCAATTATTAAAGCACAAGGAACCTGAAAATCACCAGCAGGAAAATTTTTTGTAAAGGATCCAGGAATTACAACAGACCTAGGAGGAATTTCTGCCTTATACTCTATAGTTTTTTTATCTGAAACATCAATTATTTTTGTAGATCCAGTAAGAACTACATTAGCACCCAAAACAGCTTCCTTTCCAACTTTGACTCCCTCTACTACTATACACCTTGATCCAACAAAAGCATTATCTTCTATTATTACAGGTGAGGATTGTAGAGGTTCTAGTACACCTCCAATTCCAACTCCTCCGCTTAAATGTACATTTTTACCAATTTGTGCACAGCTTCCAACAGTAGCCCATGTGTCTACCATAGTATTTTGATCAATATATGAACCAATATTAATATAGCATGGCATGAGAATTACACCTTTGCTGATATATGCACCATATCTAGCAATTGCATGGGGAACTACTCTCACTTCCTTTTCAGCATAACCTTTTTTTAATGGTATTTTATCATGAAATTCTAATGGGCCAACTTCTATAGTTTTCATTTTTTGAATAGGAAAATAAAGAACTACAGCTTTTTTTACCCATTCATTTACTATCCATCCGTTTCTTTTAGGTTCGGCAATCCTTAAATCTCCTTTATCTAAACTATTAATAACTGAATATATAGCTTGTTTTGTCTCTTTATTTTTTAATAAAGATTTATTTTCCCATGCTGATTCAATAATTTCTCTCACTATTTATATATTTTCTCCAAATATACATTCTAATTAATACTTTCAGATATTTTAACCTTAATTATTAATCAATTAACTTTGATAAATGTCTAAAATTATTTCAATAGATTATGGATTAAAAAGAATAGGAATAGCTATTACTGACGAACTTAAAATGTTTGCATTTGGATTAACTACTGTTTCTAATTTTGAAATAATTTCTTTTTTAAAAAAAACAATAAATGAAGAAGAAGTCGATACTATTGTAATTGGAAAACCTTTACAATCCAATAATAATCCATCAGAAATAGAAGATCAAATATTATTATTTATCAAAAAATTAAAGAAAATTTTTCCAAAAATTATTATTACAAGATATGATGAAAGGTTTACCTCTTTGATAGCAAAGCAAACAATTAGTAACAGTGGAATTAACAAAAAGAAAAGGATGAATAAGAGTTTAGTCGATAAAATTAGTGCAACTATCATTCTTCAATCATACTTAGAAAAAAAATAATATGATATTACCAATCGTAGCTTACGGAAGTCCAATCCTGAAAATGAAATGTGATGAAATCAGTGAGGATTACAAAGATTTAAAATCTTTAATTCAAGATATGTGGGATACAATGTATTCTGCGAATGGAATTGGATTAGCGGCTCCCCAAATTGGTAAAGCAATCAGATTATTTATTGTAGATACTTCCCCTTTTGCAGATGATAAAGAATTAAATTCTAAAGAAAGAAATAAATTAATGAATTTTAAAAAGGTTTTTATAAATCCTGAAATATTGTGGTTTTCATCTAAATTATTCAGCTTTAATGAAGGATGTTTAAGTATTCCTGATATTAGAGAAGATGTAAATAGAGAAGATGAAATAGAAATTCATTATAAAGATGAAAAATTTGTAAGTAGAGTTTTAAAACTGGAAGGATTGTGTGCTAGAGTAGTTCAACATGAATATGATCATATTGAAGGAATATTATTTACTGATAAATTAAGCTCTTTTAAAAAAAAATTGTTAAAAAGTAAATTAAAAAATATTTCATTAGGTAAAATTAAATGTGATTATCCAATGTCCTTTAATAAATAAATTTTATGTCAAAAGAAAAACAATTAAAATCTATTGGTCGTCTTTTAGAAATAATGGATGATCTTAGAGAAAAATGTCCTTGGGATAAAAAACAAACTTTTGAATCATTGAAGCCTTTAACAATTGAAGAAACATTTGAACTGGCAGATGCTATTTCAGAAAACAATATTGAAGAAATAAAAAATGAATTAGGTGACCTATTATTACATATTATATTTTATTCTTGCATTGCAAGTGAATCAAATAAATTTGATATTTCAGATGTTGCAGATAGTATTTCAGAAAAATTAATTTATAGACATCCCCATGTATATAATAAAACAGAAAAAATAAATGAAAAAGAAGTAAAATTAAATTGGGAAATGTTAAAACTAGAAGATGGAAGAAAAAGCGTGTTAGAGGGAGTTCCTAAATCTCTTCCTTCAATATTAAAATCTATGAGAATTCAACAAAAGGCTTCTAATGTTGGCTTTGATTGGAGCGATCAAGGAAAAGTCAAGAACAAGATATTAGAGGAATTAAAAGAACTTTCAGATGAATTAGAAATAGGGGACAATAAAAAGATAGAAGATGAATTTGGCGATCTTATTTTTTCTGTAATTAATTTTGGAAGATATATTGGAATTAACCCAGATTCAGCTCTTGAAAAAACTAATAATAAATTTATCAAAAGATTTATGTTTATAGAAAATAAAATGAAATCAGAAAGTAAAAGTTTTCAAAATTCAAGTTTAGATGAGTTGAATAAATATTGGGAATTGTCAAAATTAAAATTTTAATTTTTTAAAATTTTAATTTGAGAAGTTATATTATTGATTTGTTCTTTATTTTTCTTTATGTCTTTGTGGACTTTATTTAAAAGTTTATTTTCTTTTGATTTTTCGTTAAAAAATGAAAGATTGTTTTCTAATGTAGAAAGTTCTTTTTTTAAATTATCTAATTCTTGAATTAATTTACTAGTTTTTTTATTTTTTTCAACATTATTCATTGTATTTGATTTAATTTCAAAAATTTTCATTTTAGATTCTTCTTTACTATATCCTTTTGAAACTAGAGCTTTAATTATAGTTTTTTCAAATTTAACTTCGGTTTGTGAGTCTGCTTGTCCCAGCTCTTTCCATTCATTTATTAATTTGATTATATCTATATCTTTTTTTGATTTATCATTTTCAATTTCTTTTAAAAATTTATTTTGAGAAACTTGATTTTCTTTAATTTTCTGTAATGTACTTGCTTTTTCTTCATCAATTTTATTAAAAAAACAATTACATATAGATTTAAATTTTTGATAATTTTTTTGGTTTATTTTGTATGGAATAGGATTTATTTTTTTCCACTCTTTTTGAATAATAATAATTTCTTTTTTGCTTTTTTCTATATTTTTATTTAACTGTAAGTTTTCTGCTTTTTCTATTAAATCCTTCTGTTTTAAAATGTTTTCTTTGTATATATTTTTTAAATTTTTATAATAAAGATTTTTTGATGAATAATAATCTCTTATAGTTTCTTTATAATTTTTCCAATAATATTTTTTTTTATTTGATGGAATTGGACCTGTTTTATTTAAAGAATTTTTGATTTTTTCAAATTCGTTAATTTTTTTTTGCCATTCATTTGGTCTGTTGCTTTGTTTATTAACTATGTCAATAATTTCTTTTAGGTAAGCTTCTTTTTTTAATAAATTTTCATTCAATATTATATCCTTATTTTTATCAAATTCTATTTTATTATTATAAATTTTTTTTCCAATTTCAGAAAATCTTGTATTTAATATTTTATCTTTTTGCTTAATAGTAGGTCCAATTTCATATTTCCATTTTTTATTTAATCTTTCATAATATTTATATGATCTTACTATATCTTTACTTTTTATTAACTCTTTTGCTTGCGTTATAATTATCTCCTTTTGCTCTTCATTATGTTTAATATCTATTTCTTTAAATTTTCTATTTAAGTAAAGGTAGTCATAGAAGTTTTTTATATGATGTTGAAAATTATTCCACATAATCGAATTTTCTTTTCTTAATACTGGACCTATATTAAACCATTTTTTTTGTAATTCTTTAAATTCTAAATATTTTTCATTCATTTTAATATCTAGATTTATTAGATTTTTTAATCTTTCTATGATTTTTTGCTTCTCTACTAGATTTTTTTTATAATCAATATTTATATTTTTATCCAAACTCACTTTTTTTAATTAAGTTACTTTATTTTAATTAAGTATTCCAAATCTTCCAACTTTCTTCTGCTTGTATTTCTAGCATTTGCATTCCATTTATTATTGTTGCATTATTTTTTTTTGATTCTTTTAAAAATTTACTTTCTATTGGATTATATATTAAGTCATAACATATATGATTACTGTTAATATATTTATATGGAATTTTTGGACATTCATTTATTTTTGGAAATGTTCCAACTGGGCTACAATTAATTATAATCTGAGATTTATTTATAATTTCATTATTTAATTCTTCATATGTAATATTACCTTTTTCTCTAGATCTTGATACTACAATAGATGAAATATTTAATTTATTTAGTCCAAAGATAATTGCTTTAGAAGCACCACCAGATCCTAATAATATTGCTTTTTTATGTGTTTTATTTATTACTGGATTTATTGATTTAATAAAACCAATATAATCTGTATTGTATCCTTTTAATTGATTTTTTGAACAAACATTTATTGTATTTACTGCTCCGATTTTTTCAGCATTTGGATCTAGCGAATCTAAAAAATCAATTATTTTTTCTTTATATGGAATAGTTACATTAAATCCATTAAATTTTTTTTGTTCTACAATATTTTTAAATTGACTAATATGATTTAAATCGAGATTTTCATATTTATAATTAGATTCTGAATCTAATTTTTGGAATTTATTTGTGAAATAACTTTTTGAAAAAGAATAACTAATTTTTTTTCCTATTAGTCCATATGTTTTTTTTTCTAGAAGCATAATTTTCAATATAAATTACAAACAAAAATCCGAATAGTATCCAAATTAAAGCTATAAGATCATTTGATTCGCTAAGATCTGGTAAATATTTCAAATAATTATTTGTGATTTCTAAATTATTAAAAGAATTAATTGTTTCATCTGAATTTATATAAACTTTTTTCCATGGCCATATAATTAATAATGACCCTGAAACAAATCCAATTATTAATTGATTTATTTGATTAGTATATTTTTTTATTAAATAACTCAATAAATTAGATAATAAAATCAAACCAATAACTGAGCCCAAACAAAAAATTATAAGAATTTTTATTAATTCGAAATCAATTTCATTTGAATTTTGAAAACCAATAATGTTTTTTAAAAATTGAATAAAAGCATTAACAGAATCCACTAGTAGAAGTTTGTAATTCCCTAGTAGTATTAACAAAAATGAACCGGAAATCCCTGGTATTACCATCCCACATATACTTATAAACCCACAAAAAAATACAAATAAAATATTTTTGTTTTCTGATAATGGTTCTGACAAACTTAAAATTAATCCGATAACTAATCCAAATAACATGAAAATGATTTCTTTTTTATTTCTAATCTTATTTTTTTTAATTAGTATTATTATAGAAGCTATTATCATTCCATAAAAAAGAGACCATACATTAAGTTCTGATATCTTGAAAAAGTAATCTAAAATTTGTGATGTAGTAAAATAACTAATAATTATTCCTAAAAGTATAATTATTAAAAAATGACCATTATAATGAGTGTTAAATTTTTTAAAATTTCCTTTAAAAAGATAAATAAATGTTTGGAAATTTATTTTTTTAAATGTATTAATCATTTCATTGTAGAAACCTGTTATTAATGCAACTAATCCTCCTGAAATTCCAGGTAATTTATTGGCTGATCCCATTAAAATACTTTTTATTAATAGAATAAATAGTTCTGATTTATTTCTGTTTTGCATTTTTTTTTGATAAGTATTCTAAAATTAAAACCACACTAATTCCAAATAAAATAAATAAGATCCCTTCTAAAAAAGTAGAGTTTGTAAAATCTCCAGAAGGAAGATATAAATTAGAAAGAAAAAAATCTTTTGAAATAGTTTCCGTTTTCCATGGCCATAATGAAGGAAGTGAACCAATCATAAATCCTGTTAAGCATGAAAGAGTATTATCTTTATGGATTTTGTATGCCCAGGTCAAAAATTTAGAAAACAATTTTACACTTATAATAGCACCAAAAATGAATGCGAAAAAATTTAAAAAGTGATCTGAGTTAAGTTTGACAACTTCTTTTAGTGTTTCTAATATAGTTTCGTAAGCACCTAATAAAATTAGAATATAAGCTCCTGAGATACCAGGAAGTAACATTGCTGTGACACTTATCATTCCACAAATGAATAGATATATATGATCAATTTCATTGTTTGCTGGATTTAATGTTTGGACATAAATTGCTATTAATATACCAAAACCTAGTAAGTATATTTTTGATGGAAATATAAATTTAGAATTATTAAAATTCCAATTTTTAATTTGTTTTAAGAGAAAAAATATGCTAGAAAAAATTAATCCAAAGAAAAACGACCATAGTGCAATTGGATGATCTTTTATTAAATAAGTAATATAGTGACTTAAAATTACTATACTAGAAAATATTCCCATTAATAAACTGAACAGGAAACCTAAATTATAGTTTTTCCAAATTTTTCTAAATTCACCTTGAAATAACAATCTAAATATCATAAAATCAATTTTATTTAGAGTATTTAAAAATTCTTCATAAACTCCTGTAATTATAGCAATAGTTCCTCCAGAAACACCAGGAATTATATCAGCAATCCCCATTGCCATTCCCTTAAGAAATATAGAAAAACGTGATAAAACATTATTTTTCATTTTACTAAAATTAAGATAATTAAATCGATAAATTAGCTTACATGTAAGTTTTTAAAAACCTTCAATTTTGGAATTGATGGGAACATTTTATTATAATAGTCATATTTTGAGGGACTATAGAAATATGCTTTTTTAAGGAATATAATAGCATTTTTATTTTCTGACAAATTAAAATAAATAGCAGACAACAAATAGTTTATTTCATTTTCATTAGACTTAGGTAATAAATCAATTGATTTCAAAAGTCTAAAATGTAATTTTTTATTATGAGTTATTTTAATCAAAATTTGTGTAAGAAAAGAAAGAGTTTCTATATCTAATTTACCAATAGATAGAATTTCTATAAATGCAAGTTCCATTTCATCATATAGCTCTAGTTCAACACTAATCTTAAGGTAAAGTTTCCAATATTTTATTTTCTCTGAATCAATTTCTAATGCTTTTAATAAATTATTTTTTGATTCATTAAACTTTTTTTTATTAAAGTAGTATAGTGAAATATACATCCAAGCTTTATCATGTATTGGATCTTCATCAATAGTTTGAATATAATATGATAAGGCTAAATCGTAATTACCCAATTTGTCATGACATCGTCCTAATCTAAATAAGGCAAATGAGTTAGGTCCATTTATTCCTATTGAAATCTCATATTTTTCAATTGCTTCATTAATTTTTTCTAATTTTTCAAGAATTTTAGCCATCTCAATATAGGCACCTATAAATGAGTCATCACAAATTATTGCAAAATCAAATGCACTTAATGCCTCCTCATACATTTCATTATTAACATACTGTTTGCCTAGCTGATGCCATGCAATTTCACAATATGGATTAGTTTCTAGAAAATCATTTAAGAAATTTATTGTGCTTTGTGAATTTCCAATTGAATCATAACAGAAAAGAATATTGTTTAAAATTGAATAATCACGATTGTTGATATTTAAACATTTTACTAATACTTTCTTTGCGTTTTGAAAATCATCGAGAAAAAGATATTCCTTTCCAATTAGAGATAATGCTTCATAATATAAATCTGAGTTCACATTAATATCTTTTAATATTTTTATAGCTTGAATATGATTCTTTTTTTTAGAATATATTTTAGATTTTTGGATTAAAATTTCAGGACTTAAAGGGTCAGTTGCATAAATATTACAGGCTATTTTTTCTGCCTTTTCAATCTCATTATTTAATAATAAAATTTCAATTTGTAATATCGAAAGAGATGTCGAATGAGGATATTGTTTTAATGCTAGGGAATTAGCCTTTTTTGCAAGTGATATATTACCAATATCTAAATAATAAATTATAATTTCCTCAAATTCATTTGAATCAAAAAACAAAAATGAATTTGTTTTAAGCATAGATTCAAATTTGGAAATAGAATGATTTTGAAAATCATCAAACTCCTCTTCCATCTAATATTGATTTATTAACATTCAATATAGTAAGAGAAGTTGAGGGCTATTAATTATTAAAATTATTTTTTTAACAAATTAATCAACATTATTATTAATTTCATTTAAAGTATCAATTATTACTTTACAACCTAATTTAATTTCTTTTTTACTTATTGTTAATGAAGGGGTTATTCTTACTGCTTTTGATTCAAATAACAACCAAAATAAAATTAACCCATTACCTAAACATCTGATTACTAACTCTTGGGCAATTTTTTTATTTTTCATTATTAAAGCTAACATGAGTCCTTTTCCTCTAATTTCTTTTATTAAATCATGTTGCAATAATTTTCTAATCGTATTTTCTTTTTTTTTTATTTTTTTTATTATACCTGAGTTTAAGGTTTCTTTCAGGTTTGCTAAAGCAGCGGAAGCAATAACAGGGTGTCCTCCAAAAGTAGTGATATGTCCCAAAATAGGATTTTTTTTAAAAAGCCCCATTTTTTCCTTACTCGAACTCAATGCTCCTATTGGAAAACCTCCCCCAAGACCTTTTCCATAAACTAATATATCTGGTATAGCATTATAATGTTCAAATGCAAATAATTTTCCAGTTCGTCCAATTCCAGTTTGTATTTCATCTAATATTAATAGGGCATTTACTTTTTCACACTTTTCTTTAATTTTTCTTAGATAATTATTAATCGGAGTTATAAATCCAGCCCCTCCTTGAATTGTTTCAAGAACAACTGCAGCTGTTTTTTTATCAATTTTTTTGATATTATTATCATTATTAAATTCAATAAAATCTATATCAGGTAGTAGTGGTCTATAAGCTCTTTTTCTATCTTCAAATCCCATAATACTCATTGCCCCTTGAGTATTTCCATGATATCCATTTTTTGCTGCGATTATTTTAGTTCTTCCAGTAATTCTTTTAGCTAATTTCATAGCTGATTCTACTGCTTCTGTCCCGGAATTAGTCAGATATGTATTAGATAATGATTTAGGTAAGTTTTTCGATAGCAATTCACATAATTTCACAGTTGGTTCTTGAACAAATTCGCCATACACCATTACATGCCAGTATTTGTCAATTTGTTTTTTTACAGCCTTACTTACTAATTTATTTCTATGACCTAAGTTAGATGCTGAAACACCTGATACAAAATCTAAATATTTTCTTTTATTTATATCATAAATATAACTTCCTTCTGCATAAGAAATTTCTAATGCTAGAGGATGATCTGTAGTTTGAGCTTGATATTTTAAAAATTTTTTTTTCAAAAAAATTATTTAATAAATAGTTCTTCCTTTTTTTCTATTTTCTCTTGAATTCTCCAGTTAAATCCATTTAAAACTTTGAGATTTAATTCCATTTCTTTTTCTGGATAAACCTCTCCCTCAGGATTAGTAAAAAAAGTAATTTCTTTTATATTATTATTTTCAATTTCCATAATAATTGAACTACAAATTGCTTTATCAATTCCGATTAAATCTTTTGTTTTTTCATCATATAAATAGTAAATCATTTCAGTATTTTGAATAAGCTCAATAGTTTTTAGTTCATTTTCATAAAACTTTCCAAATAGCTTAATTCCCTTCATTTGATTGAAATTATTGTCTCCTAAAGTATCTTTTTCAATAATAAATGCATTATTCAAAATTTTCAATGAATCTAGATCATTTGTCTTAACATCTCTTGTTATATGAATTTCATCTCCTGTCATTTGACTATCCCCATTCCATATAATAGGATTTATTTTTGCGATTTCATTTATAGTAAGAATTTGTTTTTGTCTTTCACTTATTTCATTTCTTAAAAGTTTGGTTAATCCACTTTTTTGATTTATTATTATTTTGTCAGATTTACCACTTAAATTTTGCTTAAATATTCTAACATTATATCTGCCTTTTATTATCCTATTTTCTGCAGGTCCAATAGCAAATAGTGTATCAGCCTTAATAAATAAAGAATCTTTTTCTACCATTTTAATAGCTATTGATTTTTTTGTAATCATAGCGGAGTCAATAGCTTTAAAAACTTCTGCATAATTTCCTTTAATTATAGTTTTATTAAGTGTATCTGTTAACACAATATTTCTAGTAGCTGATGCAAATTGTTTACTGTCATCAAAAGTTAAACTGTCTCCCTCTATAACTCTATTGTTATAATTGATTTTTGAATTTCTAGTAAAAAATCCTTCTCTTTTTTTAGTATCATAAAACCCTTTTTCACAATAAATATCATAATCTGAGCCTTTAATTGTCGTAGGCCCAAAGAAATATGCATGTTCAGATTTAGTAAAGTAATCTAATTTATTAGATTCTATTTCATATTCAGGATTATATATTTCTACATTTTTATTGAAAGTATACTTTGAGTTTTTTTGAAAATATTTTCCTTCAATACTTTTGATAGTCGTAGCGCTATCTTTAATTACACCTCCTCTTTCAAAAAAAAATTCTTTGGAATTTCTATCATGAAAAAGAATTTCAGTTTTTAAATTTGTATCATTATTAGAAAAGTCAACATTTCCAGTTGCAATAATTTTCCTGACATTACCATCATAATCTAAATAATTGCTTAATAGATTTATGCTATCACCCTGTATAACAACAACATTTCCAGAAGCTTTAAAAGAATTAGTTTTTTTAAAAAACAATGCATAATCAGAATATATATTCATTCCATCATGAAAAAGATGAACCCTTATTTTATCATTTTTTTTTAAAATATTTGCTCCAGGGTTTGTCTGTTCATTTCTGTCAAACGACCCTGCTTCTATTATTTGAATAATTTTTTTTTCTTGACTAAAAATTAAATTAAAAAATAGTAGAAATAGTATTGATATTTTTATTTTCAATTTATAAATTAACGAATTATAGTTTGAGTCCTGTCAGGTCCAACGGAAATTATAGAAATTGGCACTTTTAATTCTTTTTCTAAATAGCTAACATATTCTAGAAATGATTTTGGAAGAGAATCTTCATCCCTGAGCTTGCTTATATCCTCTTTCCATCCTTTAAATTCCAAATAAATAGGTTTTAACTCCTCATTGTTTACAGAAAAAGGAAAATGTTTAATTGATTTTCCCTTATATTGGTATTCTGTACATACTTTTATTTTTTTAAATCCAGATAGAACATCTCCTTTCATCATTATAAGACTTGTTACACCATTAACTTTTACAGTATATTTTAATGCAACAAGATCTAACCATCCACACCTTCTTGGTCTTCCAGTTGTAGCTCCAAATTCATTACCAATTTTTGCCATTTTCCTACCATATTCATCAAATAATTCCGTAGGAAAAGGTCCGCTACCAACTCTAGTGGTATATGCTTTAAAAATTCCAAAGACATCTTTTATTTTATTTGGAGGCACTCCTAATCCGGTGCAAGCTCCAGCAGCTGTGGTATTTGAAGAGGTGACAAATGGATAGGTTCCAAAATCTATATCTAATAATGACCCTTGTGCACCTTCCGCTAAAATAGATCTATTATTATCTAATTCATTAAAAATAAAGTTTTCACTATCTATAAATGGAATGTTTTTTAATTTTTCAATTGCATTAAAGAAATCATTTTCTAATTCACTAAGGTTATATTGAAGGTCTACATTTAAATTTTTTATTAAGAGCTCATGTTTATTAGCTAATTTTCTATACTTATCTAACCAACCATCAAGTTCAATATCTCCAACTCTAATTCCATTTCTTCCAGTTTTATCCATGTAAGTTGGCCCAATTCCTTTTAAGGTTGAACCAATTTTAGACTTTCCTTTAGAAAGTTCAGATGCTGCATCAAGTAACCTGTGGGTTGGTAAAATAAGGTGTGCTTTTCTAGAAACACACAGTTTTGATTTAAAATCAATATTAAAAGGTTTTAAATTTTCAATTTCTTTTTGAAAAATTACAGGATCTATTACAACTCCATTACCAATTAAATTAATACAATTATTATGAAAAATACCAGAAGGAATAGTATGTAAAACATGTTTAATTCCATTAAATTCCAATGTATGTCCAGCGTTTGGACCACCTTGAAATCTTGCTATAATATCATAATTTTTAGTTAATACATCTACAATTTTACCTTTCCCTTCATCCCCCCATTGTAAGCCAAGTAATAAATCAACCTTCATATAATTCTATTTTTTTTTTTTTTTGATGTTGCATAAAAATAAAGGGAGTGGTTATGAATTTCTATTCCAAATATTTCTTCTATATTTTTTTTAATTGTTTGAATTCTAGGATCACAAAATTCTTTGACTTCACCAGAGTCGGTCAAAATAATATGATCATGTTGATTGTCAAAATAGGATTTTTCGTATTGTGCTTGAGCTGTACCAAATTGGTGTTTTCTAACAAGTTTACAGTCTAATAAAAGTTCAATTGTATTGTAAAGTGTAGCTCTACTAACCCTATAGTTTTTATTTTTCATTTTAGAATAGAGCAATTCGATATCAAAATGATCTGAGGAGTCATAAATTTCTTGTAAAATTGCAAATCTTTCAGGAGTTTTTCTGTGAGTTTTATTATCTAAAAACCTAGTAAAAACATCTTTTACAATTTCCTGATTTGTCCTTTTTTCCATAATGTAAAATTAAGTTAAAAAATGATGATAATACTATTCTCTATTAACCTTTTCAATGCCATTAATTTTTTTTAATTTTTCTATAAGTTTATCTAAAATACTTTTGTTTTTAACTTGTAATTTTATTGTTCCAGCAAATGTATTCTCAAAAGTATCAAAACTCATTTTTTTCATATTAATATTTAAATTGTTTGAAATAATACGGGTAATTTCACTAACAATCCCAAGATTATCAATTCCCGATATTTTTATTATTGAGCTAAAATCTTCTTGAGTAGAATCAATCCATTTGGCCTTTACAATTCTATAAGCAAATTTAGATTGTAAACTTATTGAGTTGGAGCAAGTTTTTTTATGGACCTTAATTCCATCTTGAACTGTTAGAAATCCAAACACATTGTCACCTGGTATTGGATTGCAACATTTTGCTAAAGTATAATCTAAGCTTTCTTCTTCATTTGTAAATACAATTTGATCAAAATTATTTTTTATTTCTTTCTCGCTATGACTTATTACATTGTCTTTTTTTGAAATTTTCTTTCTAAAATAATTAAGAAGTCTATTTTTGTTTGAAGCAGCAAATTTTTTAAGAGATGTGTTTTCTATTTTTCCAATTCCAACTCTATAAAATAAATCTAGACTAGTTCTTAAATTGAAATAATTAGCTAGGTTATTTATATTTTTTTCATCAAAATTAATTTTCAATTGTTTTAATTTTCTTCTTAAAATTTCTTTTCCATCTTCTGCTAATAACTTTTTTTCTTCTTTTAAAGCTGTTCTGATTTTTGATTTTGCTCTTGAAGTTTTTACATAATCTAACCAGTTAGCTGATGGTTTGGTATTTTCAGATTTAATTATTTCAATTTGATCTCCACTTTTAAGCTCATGGCTTAGGGGAACTATTTTTCCATTTACTTTTATTCCCCTAGTTTTTAAACCTAATCCAGTATGGATACTAAAAGCAAAATCTAACGCACTTGATCCTGTAGGTAATGATATTAATTCACCAGCTGGAGTAAATACAAAAATTTCAGTAGAATATAAATTTAATTTAAAATCCTCAACAAAATCTAATGCACTTGTTTCAGAATTTTCAAGGACTTCTTTTAATCTATTTAACCAATCTTCAAGTCCATTTTCATTTTGCTTTCCTTGTTTATACATGAAATGTGCAGCATAGCCTTTTTCAGCAATTTCATGCATTCTTTCTGATCTTATTTGAACTTCTACCCATTTTGATCCTGGTCCAACAACTGTTATATGTAGTGCTTCATAACCATTAGATCTTGGAGATGTAATCCAATCCCTAAGACGAAGTGGGTTTGGAGTATAATAATCTGTTATAATTGAGTATATTTTCCAAGCTATGAATTTTTCTATTTCAGGCTTAGCTTTATATACAATTCTTATTGCAAATTTGTCATAAACTTCGTCAAATGAAATATTTTTTTTAACAATTTTATTTCTAATTGAAAAAATTGATTTTGGCCTTCCACTTATTTTAATTGACAGATTTTCTTTTTTTAATTTATCACTTATTCTTCTAGAGAAATTTTTTATATACTTATCTTGTACATCCTTTGATTCTTCAATTTTGTTTTTGATTTCGTTGAACATTTCAGGTTCAGTATATTTTAATCCTAAATCTTCTAATTCAGATTTAACATCATAAAGTCCAATTCTATGTGCAATAGGAGAATATATATATAATGTTTCAGAAGCAATTTTTATTTGTTTTTCTGAAGACAAGACTTCTAATGTTCGCATATTGTGTAACCTGTCTGCAATTTTAATCAGGATTACTCTAACATCATCATTAAGAGTTAATAGCATTTTTCTGAAATTTTCAGCTTGAAGAGAAATATCTTTTTCCTTTTTTAGTTTAGATATTTTAGTTAATCCTACTACAATTTTAGAAATTGTTTTTCCAAAGAGTTTTTGAATTTTAGACTCATTATATTCTGTATCTTCAATTACATCATGAAGTAAAGCTGCTGCAATACAAGTCGCATCTAAACCTATCTTTGATGCAACAATTTTTGCTACTGCTATTGGATGAAAAACGTAAGGTTCTCCTGATTTTCTTCTTTGATTTTTATGTGCATCAACTGAAGTATTAAATGCTAATCTTATAAGTTTTCTATCTTCACTACTAAGAGATTGATAACTAATTTTGAGTAATTCTTTATACTCTTTAGCTATCAAATTATTTTCCTTTATAGCATCTATTAAGATCATCTATTAAAAATACTTAAAAAAAACAATATGATATTATGATTTATAATCTAACTATTCTTTGAAATAGAGTAGGGTGTGAATAATGCCACCAAACATATTTTGGATGCGGAGTTAAATTACTTAAGCTATCTTTTGACAATATTTTTAATGCCTCTATTAAATATTTTCCATTATGGGTTTTTTTAGCAAATTGATCAGCCTCATATTCAAATTTTCTAGAAAATAAATTAAAAATTAAAGAGATTGTTTCTGAGAATGGAGTGAATAAAATCGAAAAGCAAATAAGTCCTATATGAAAACTTTGTGTTTCAATTCCTAAGGATTCAGAAAAAATAGGCATATATATAAATAAAGAAAGAATATAAAGCATAAATCCGGTTTGTATAATTGAGAAAAATAAATTATAAATAATGTGATTTTTTTTATAGTGACCTATTTCATGTGCAATAACAGCAACAATTTGATTTATATTTAATTTATTAATTAGAGTGTCGTATAATGTAACTCTTTTTTGTTTTCCAAATCCTGAAAAATAGGCGTTTGCTTTTGTTGATCTTTTCGATCCGTCTATTACAAAAATATTACTTAAATCAAATCCAACTTTATTCGAGTATTTTTCTATTTCAGATCTTAAATCACCTTCTTTTAGTTTACTTTGTTTATTAAAGAGAGGAACTATTATTTGTGCATATAGTCCATTAATTAGAATAGATATTAATGAAATAAAAATCCAGGCTATAATCCAAAAGTTTTTTCCTATTGATTCAAATTGAAATATTATAAAGCTTAATATACCTCCTCCTAATAATAAAGTTAGAATCCAAGATTTTAGTTTGTCACTTATATAAATTTTTGGTGTAGTTTTATTAAAACCAAATTTTTCCTCAATTATAAATGTATAATATATTGAAAATGGTAAACCTAATAATTCATTTCCAAAGAATATTATTCCAAAAAAAGACAGACTAATTAAAATGGGAGATTCAAATAAACTCCTGCAATAATTATCAAGAATTAAAAAACCATCAAAATAAAAAAAACATAGAATTATAATTAAGCTATAAATTTTTGAATACTTAGAAAAAATATATTGATTTTGCTTGTATTCCTGAGATTTTAAATATTTTTCATCATCATATACATCTGAAATAATTTCCGGAATTTTATTTTTAAAATGTTTTGAATTCAAAAAATCTAGATAGTAGTCCTTTAAAAAATTAAAAATAATTATTGCTATAAGTAATATAAAAACAGATTCAGAATTAATTTGCATTTCTTTGTTTTAGAGCTTCAAATATAACTATTGCTGCAGTAACTGATAAATTTAATGAATCCATTTTTCCCTTCATTGGAATATTAATTAATTCATCTGAAATATTTACCCAATCATCTGAAAGTGGGGAGGACTCAGCACCTATAATTATTGCACATGGTCCAGTGAATTTAACTGAACTATAATCAATACTGTTTCTTATTAGAGTTGAGATAATTTTTATTTTATTTCTTTTTAAAAACTCTATTACTTCTTTTGTCTTTCCTACACCTATTTGAGATGAAAAAACACTTCCTAGGCTGGATCGAATAATATTGGGATTATAAATCTCTGTTTTTAGATTAGCAATGATAACAGCATCAATACCTGCTGCATCTGCTGTTCTTAAAATAGCTCCAATATTCCCCGGCTTTTCTGGAGACTCTGCAACTAGTATAAAAGGATTTTTTGGAAGAATTAATTGATCTAAATGGAATTCTTTTGAATGGAATATAGCTAAAAAACCATCTCCTTTTTCTTTATATGATAATTCTTTATATAGTTTTATAGATAGGTTAGTTGCTTTATATTTAAAATATAAATCATCATACTTTTTATTATGAATTTCAGAACAAACATATAATTCGATTAGATTATAATTTGATTCTAAACAAAGCGTAATCTCTTTTAAACCTTCTACAACAAATCTTTTAAAATTTTTTCTGTTTTTAGGTTTTAAAAGTAGTTTCTTGATATTTTTAAAAATATCATTGTTTTTGCTCTCTATATATTTCAAGATATCATTTTGAATTCAAATCTAATTAAAATCAAGAATTTTACATGTATTTTACATTTAAATTGTCTAGTTTAATTAAGTATCCTAATTTTAAAAAAAAAATTATTTAAATGAATAAATCATTATCACAAAAGTATATTGATATAGAGGAGAAATTTGGAGCTCATAATTACCACCCTTTGCCAGTAGTTTTAAATAGAGGAAAAGGTGTTTATGTTTGGGATGTTGAAGGAAATAAATATTATGATTTTTTATCTGCTTATTCTGCTGTTAATCAAGGGCATTGTCATCCTAAAATCACAAAAGCCTTATTAGATCAATCTTCTGTTTTGACATTAACTTCTAGAGCATTTTATAATGATGTTTTAGGAGACTATGAAAAATATGTAACAAATTATTTTGGATATGATAGATTACTCCCAATGAATACTGGAGTAGAAGGAGGAGAGACAGCAGTCAAATTAGCAAGAAAATGGGCATATCAAGTCAAAGGAATTGAAAAAAATAAAGCAAAAATTATTTTTGTTAGTGGAAATTTTTGGGGAAGAACTTTGGCAGCTATTTCCTCTTCAAATGATCCCTTAAGTAGAAATGATTTTGGTCCCTATATGCCAGGATATGAAATTATACCTTATAATGATATAAATAGTCTAGAACAATCACTTAAAGATCCAAATGTTGCTGCTTTTATGGTAGAACCTATTCAGGGGGAAGCTGGGGTTGTTGTTCCCGATGAAAATTATTTGTATGATGCTTATAAACTTTGTAAAAAATCAAATGTATTATTTGTAGCAGATGAAGTTCAAACTGGAATTGGTAGAACAGGAAAACTTTTATGTTGTGACCATCATGGTTTTAAACCAGATATACTTATTTTAGGGAAAGCTCTGTCTGGCGGTGTATTACCAGTTTCAGCAGTTTTATCCTCTAATGAAATTATGTTGACTCTTAAACCTGGAGAGCATGGATCTACTTTTGGAGGCAATCCATTGGGATGTAAAGTTGCTATAGCAGCTTTAAAAGTGATTAAGGATGAAAATTTATGTAATAATGCTAAATTAATGGGTTTGCATTTTAGAAAAAAAATGAATGAATATATAGAAAAGAGTAATATTATTAAATTAATTAGAGGAAAAGGATTGCTTAATGCGATTGTTATTAATGATGATGAAGAAAGTGAAACAGCTTGGAATATATGTCTAAAACTAAAAGAAAATGGCTTATTAGCTAAGCCAACTCATGGAAATATAATTAGATTTGCTCCACCATTAACTATTTCTGAAAATGAAATGACTAATGCTATTAATATTATTATTAATTCAATAAAAGATTTCGAATAATAATGAAAAAAATATATTTTGATAATGCTGCAACTACTAAAATAGATCCTTCTGTTTTAACTACAATCAATAATGTCATGAAAGAAAATTATGGGAATCCATCTTCCTCGCATAGCTTTGGAAGGGCTTCTAGGACAATAGTTGAGAAAGCAAGAAAATCGATTGCACAAGAATTCTGTGTTTCATCTAGTGAAATATTTTTTACTTCTGGCGGGACTGAGTCAGATAACATGGTTTTAGTATCTGCAGTTAGAGATTTAAAAATTCAAACAATTATTACTTCTAAAGTAGAGCACCATGCAGTATTAAATGTTGCTAAATATTTAGAAAAGAAATATGCTATTAATGTTATTTATGTTAAGATAGATTCAAATGGATCTGTAGATTATAAGGATTTAGAACAAATTTTAGAATCAAATAAATCTAAAACACTTGTTAGCTTGATGCATGTTAATAATGAAATAGGTTCAATTCTAGATATTAAAAGAGTTGGAAATATTTGTAAGAAACATAATGCAATTTTTCATTCTGATACGGTTCAATCTATTGGAAGATATGAGATTGATTTATCAGCTATAAATGTAGATTTTATTGTAGGTTCTGCTCATAAATTTCATGGTCCTAAAGGAATAGGATTTTTATATGTTAATAAAGAACTTAATATTGAACCTCTTTTAATAGGCGGAAGTCAAGAAAGAGGTTTAAGAGCAGGAACAGAATCTGTTCATAATATCTCTGGAATGGAAACAGCTTTTTTATTAGCATATGAAAATATAGACAAGGATAAAGAGCATATTTTAGGATTAAAAAATCAATTTATTCGTAAAGCTAAAAGAGACATTTCTAATATAAAATTTAATGCAAGCTGCGATGATATAAATTCTAACACTTACACAGTTTTAAATGTTTGTTTACCAGTTAAAAAAGAAAAATCTGTTTTACTTGAATTCAATTTAGATTTAAAAGGAATTGCATGTTCTAGAGGAAGTGCTTGCCAATCAGGAAGTTCAAAAGGTTCTCATGTATTAAATCAGATTCTTGATCCAAAAGATATAGAAAAACCATCTATTAGATTCTCTTTTTCAAAATATAATACTATTGAAGAGGTTGATTTAGTAATAGATACTTTGAAAGATTTTATAGAATCTAGTTAGATTTTCTGTAAAAAATACTTTTATATATTGAAATATTTCCCACCATATCTTCAACGGTTATTTCCAATTCATTTTTAGGTTTTTTAACGTAATATTCATCAAATTCATAGGAGATTTCACCTCTTTTGTATTCATATTCAAATAAAACCCAATTTCCATTAATAGTTCCTTTATATTTTTTAATTCCAGTTTCTTTATCTAAAATTTTTAGTTTTAAATAATTTTTATTAGAAATCCATTCTCCATTTTTAAAATTTAAGCTTTTTATTGTTGGAGGAATTGAATCATTCTTTATAAAAAAGGTTCCCAACTTTTTAGTTTTTGTTTCAAAATTATTATTTGGATTAAGGTTGGATGTTATAAAAGTCTCTTCCTTATTTTGATTTAGATTTGCTAAGTAATTCCCTTTATTAGAATTAGGAAAAATTACTTTAATATTATTAAAAACAGGAATATTGGGATTAACAATTTTTAAGGAGTCTTTAGATAAATTTATATGGAGATCTACATTTTGTAAAAATGTATTTTTTGGAATGTTTATTTTTTGTTCTCCATTTATAAAATTATAGCTTAAATCATTATTAATTTTTTTATTGTAAATAGTTAAATCTAGTTTTTCTTTTTTTGTATTTGTTATTATTTTTTTTTCACTATTTATTGGAATAATAATAATAATTTTGTTATTCTCTATATCACTAATTTTAATTTTAAACTCTGAAGAATTTGGTTTAATGTTAATTAATCCATTATTTTCTTTTTCATATAAACTTAATTTGTTTCCAGAAGTTTTAAATAATTTTATAACTCTTTCACTATTATTAATGTAGTGTTTAAAATCAATAAGAGTATTTATTAGGATGGATTCTTCAAATAGAAAACCATTATAGTTTATTGAATTAACTAGTTCATCATTGTAATATGTAGAAATATTATAAACTCCATTTTTATTATTAGCGGAATCTTGTTTATCATATACATTTATACCAAAACCTGAATTCCCTTTTAAGTTTATTTCCGTTGTTTTAAAAATACTATCATTAATTTTCTTGAAACTTAATTTAATTGGGTCTATAGAATTATAATTATTGATATCCACGTTATTGTATGCATAAACTGATGCTATTTCAGGTCTTCTAGAATCGTCTACATGTATTCCAAACAATATTGGATTTAAGGGTTTTTGATTAGAAGATTTTCTTATTTCATAATGAAGATGCGGTCCGAAAGAACTTCCAGTATTTCCTGAGAATGCAATAATTTGATTTTTATTAATAGTAAAATCATTTTTATTTAAGTACAGATCAATTTCATAAGATTGCCTTTTATATTGTATTTTTTTAATATAATCTTCAATTTCTTTATTAAATTTTTTAAGGTGAGCATAAACGGTAGTAAAACCATTGGGATGATCTACATACAAGGCTTTTCCAAAACCACCATGAGCTATTTTAATTCTACTAATATACCCGTCTGCGGAATTAAATATTTTTAAACCTTCTTTATTTTGAGTTTTAATATCTAACCCTGAATGAAAATGGTTAGATCTTAATTCTCCAAAATTTCCACTTAAAACTAAAGGTATTTCAATAGGTTTTGAAAAATAATCTTTGGGATATTCAATTTGAGAATTTATGACCCATGGAAATGTAAAAATAAATAGAAGAAGTAGTTTTGATCGTAAAAATTTCATTTAAAAAAGAATAATGTGGTAAAAATAATATTTTTAAAAATTAAATGATACTTGTTTATGAGTTTAACTAATATTAAATTTGAGTAAGATAGTATTATTTTTAATGTCAAAATCAATTGATAGTCTTGTTTTATTAGAGTCAAATGTTAAAAAATTAAAATCTTTGGTTATAGAACTAAAAAAAGAAAATTCTATAATTTCTAAAAATTTAAATTTGAAAGAAGAGACTTTGCTTAAACAAGCAAATGATTTAAAGGAATGGAAGGAAAAGTATAAGTCATTAAAAATTGCAAATACTTTCTTAGGTAGTAATGATAAATCATTAACTAAGCTCAAAATTAACAAAATGATTAAAGAATTGGATAAATGTATAATGAATTTGACTTCATAATCAATTTAGATGCAAAAAATTAAATTAACAATTGCTAATAGAATATACCCCTTAAATGTTCCATCTGAACAGGAAGAGGGATTAAGAACAGCATCTAAAAAAATTAGTATTATGATAAAACATTTTGAAGAGAATTATGCTGTTAAGGACAAACAAGATGTTTTGGCTATGTGTGCTTTACAGCTTGCAACCCAATCTGAACAAGAAAATTTGTCTGAAGCAAAAGTTAATGAAGAAGTTAGTAAACGATTGGATGATTTAAATAAATCTGTTCAAGAAGCTATTGACTTTTAACACGTTCATTCAAATAATTAATTTACTGCCTACATCAATTTTTTTGATAAACTCAACGCAAATCTTTTATAAAAGGTGAGTCAATATTGCTAAAGCGTGCCTTTACGGATACTTGATCAGTATGTTAGCCTTAATCTTGTTTTAATAGGGGTTTATACAAAACATCTGATGTAGGCTTTTTTTTTAAAAGAAAAAACATGGGAACAGAAATTTTTACAATAACAAATATAATTATAGCATTAACGGGAGTTTTATCTGGCTTTTTAATTTCTAAAATTTTTGAGAAGTCATCTGCTTCAAGTGCATTATCTAAGGCTAAAAATGAAGCAGAGAGAATAATTAAGTCTTCAGAAATTGAAGGAGAAAATTTGAAAAAAGATAAAATTTTTCAAGCTAAAGAGAGGTTTTTAGAATTAAAATCTGAACACGAAAAACATATTTTAAATCGTGAAAAGGATTTGACAGATATGCAAAAGAAAATAAAAGATAAAGAATCTCAAATTTCTAATGAACTTGAGTTGAATAAGAAAAACAATCAAAGTCTTACAGATAAAGTCAATTCATTTAATCAAAAAATAGAATTATTTGAAAAGAAAAATAATCAAATAGAAAAGACACATAAAGAACAAATTGATAAACTTGAAAAAATTTCTAGTTTATCTGCTTCTGATGCAAAAAAAGAATTGCTAGAGACATTAGTTCAAGAAACTAAAACTGAAGCCTTAGAATTAACTCAAAATATTATTGAGGAAGCAAAATTATCTGCAAGACAGGATGCTAAAAAAATTATAATAAATACGATTCAAAGAGTTGGCACTGAAGAAGCAATTGATAATTGTGTTTCAGTTTTTAATATAGAATCTGATGATTTAAAAGGTAGAATTATTGGAAGAGAAGGAAGAAATATTAGAGCTATTGAAGCAGCTACTGGAGTTGAAATTATTGTTGATGATACACCTGAAGCAATAATTTTATCATGTTTTGATTCAGTTAGAAGAGAGATAGCTAGATTATCACTTCACAAACTAGTAACAGATGGAAGAATTCATCCAGCTAGAATTGAAGAAGTAGTAAAGAAAACTTCTAAAGAAATAGAAAATGAAATTATTGAAGTTGGGAAAAGAACCGTTATAGATCTTGGAATACATGGCTTGAACCCAGTACTTATTAAAGCAATTGGAAGAATGAAATATAGATCTTCATATGGACAGAACTTACTACATCATTCAAGAGAAGTTGCAAAACTATGTGGTATAATGTGTTCTGAACTTGGATTAAATCCAAAGCTTGCAAAAAGAGCGGGTCTTCTTCATGATATAGGAAAAGTCCCAGAAGAAGAAATTGAAACTCCACATGCATTACTTGGAATGCAATGGGCAGAAAAATATGGTGAAAAACCTGATGTATGTAATGCAATTGGAGCACATCATGATGAAATTGAAATGAATAATTTGATTTCACCAATAGTACAGGTATGTGATGCAATTTCTGGAGCTAGACCTGGGGCGAGAAGACAAGTTCTGGATAGCTATATTCAAAGATTAAAAGAAATGGAGGACATAGCTTATGATTTTAAAGGGGTCAATAAAGCTTATGCAATTCAAGCTGGAAGAGAATTAAGAGTTATGGTTGAAAGCGATAAGATTTCTGATGATCAAGCAGCAAAATTATCATTTCAAATTTCTCAAAAAATACAAACTGACATGACCTATCCTGGACAGGTGAAGGTAACGGTGATTAGGGAAACTAGAGCAGTTAATATTGCTACATAGTCTCTGTAAAGTGTTTTTCAGAACAATTTCTTAATTTTTCTGCAGCAGTTTCTGCAGTTATATCTCTTTGAGGTTCTGCAAACATTTCATACCCTACCATGAATTTCTTGACATTTGCAGACCTTAATAATGGGGGGTAAAATGACATATGCATATGCCATTCTTCATTTTTTTTGTTGTCAGTTGGTGCTTGATGAATTCCTGATGAATAAGGAAATGAGGTGTTAAATAGGTTGTCGTATTTTGTTGTCAATTTCTTTAAAATTTTAGCATAATCAACTAATTCATTTCCTGAAAAACTTAAAATAGATTTATGTTGTTTTTTTGGAATTATCATAGTTTCAAAAGGCCAAACTGCCCAATAAGGAATAAGTGCTAAAAATGAACTGTTTTCACAAATAATTCTTTCCCTAAGCTCTAATTCTTGATTAAGATAATCTAACAATAAACTTGTATTATTTTTTTTATAGTATTCTTTTTGATGGAATTGTTTTTTTTCAACTTCTTTTGGAATTCTTTTCTGTGCCCAAATTTGACCATGAGGATGAGCATTAGAGCAACCCATTATTTCTCCTTTATTTTCAAAAATTTGAACATGATTTATAGATTTTAAAGAACCTAAATTTTTGTATTCATCTTGCCATAATTTGATAACTAGTAATATTTCATTAATGCTCATAAGAGGAATAGTTATAGAATGATTTGGAGAATAACAAAGTACTTTACAAATTCCAGATTCAGAATGAGCTTCTAAAAGACCTTCTTTGAAATTATTTTCTCTTGAATCGAGTAATGCTGAAAAATCGTTAGTAAAACTATAGGTGTCACTATAAGTAGGAGTTTTTTCGTTATTTACTCTCAAATTCCCAGGGCATAAATAGCAATCAGGATCATAATTTATACTATTAATTTTTGTTTTAATCTCTTTTTTTCCTTGCCACGGTCTTTTAGTTCTATTAGGAGATACAAGAACCCATTCACCTGTCAAAATATTTTTTCTTCTATGAGATAGCTGATTAAAAGTCATAAATATTTTTTATTGTTATTCCATTATCAATATTAACAGTAAATGCATTTAATTTAATATGAAATTTATCTAAATAAGCCTGTGAAACTAAATCTACAAAATTGTCAACATAATTTTCCTTTATTAAATTTATAGTACAACCGCCAAATCCTCCACCCATCATTCTAGAACCAATTATTTCTTCGTGGTTAGATGTAAATTCAACAAGAAAGTCTAATTCTTTACAACTTACTTCATATAAATTTTTCAGGCCATAATGAGATTTATACATCAATTCCCCAAATTCTTTAAGTTTTGAGTTACTTATTTTATTGGCCGAATCATGAGTCCTTTGATTTTCTTGAATTACAAAAAGAGCCCTATTGTAAATCTTTTCTTTCAATATGCTCTTAAACTCATTTAAAATATTTTCTTCAACTTCAATTAAGGAATTGTATTTATTATATTTTTTATTGATTACACTTAAAGCTTCACTACACTCTTTAACTCTTTCGTTGTAAGCAGAATCTGCTAAATTATGTTCTATATTGGTATTAATTAATAAAAATTTATAATTATTGAAATCAAAATTTATGTATTTAAAATTTCTGTTTTGACAGTTTAATAATATCAATTTATTTTTTTTCCCATTAACAATGGTAAATTGATCCATAATCCCACCCATAAGTCCAATAAAATTATGTTCAACATCACTTACTATATCTATGATTTCATCATTTGTTAATTTTAAATTATTTAGGTAGTTAAGACCGCTTGCTATTCCACAAATAAGGGCAGATGATGAACTTATTCCGGCTCCAATAGGTAAATTACTTTCAATTTTACAATTGAAAGCTTCTATTTTTAACTTTTTAAGAACAATAAGGTTATATAGTACTCCAATAATATAGTTTTGCCATTGGATTTTACTTTTATATATTTTTTTAAGATTTATTTTAAATCCTTTGTCTAAAGTCTTGGATTCGATATTACATTTTTCTCCGGAAACAGAATGGATCTCTATAATTATTTTTTTATCAATAGATGCAGGAAGAACGAAGCCTCCATTATAATCTACATGTTCACCTATTAAATTAATCCTTCCAGATGCTTCAACAATTATCTTATTTCTCATTTATAATTCTTGGAGTTTTTTTTCCCATTCCCAAGCAGATAAAATAGCATCTTCTAAACTAAATTTAGCACGCCAATCTAGAATTTTATTTGCTTTTTTTGTATCTGCATATGCTTCAATTATATCTCCTTTTCTTCTTGCTCCAATTTTGTAATTCAATTTATGGTTTGAAACTTTTTCAAAGGTTTTAATTACTTCCATCACACTGTTACCTTTTCCTGTTCCAATATTAAACACATCATAATTTGATTGTTGTTTAGGATTTAATAATCTTTCTAAAGCTTTTATATGGGCTTTAGCTAAATCAATAACATGAATATAATCTCTAATGCACGTTCCGTCTTGAGTTGGGTAATCATTTCCAAAGACAATCAATTCTTCATGTTTGCCAATGGCTGTTTGGGTAATAAAAGGAATTAAATTTTCTGGGTTTCCTATTGGAAGTTCTCCAATTTCAATTGATGGATGTGCACCAATAGGGTTAAAATATCTCAAGGAAATAGACTTTATTTTTTTATAAGATTTGCAAAAGTCTTCAATAATTTCTTCTCCTATTTGTTTAGTGTTCCCATATGGAGATTCAGCTTTTTTAATAGATTCTTCTTCTTTTATTGGAAGATTTAATGTTTGGCCATAAACTGTACATGAAGAACTGAAAATAAAGCTAATATTAGTATTTAAATTTTTAATTTCTTGTAAAATATTAATTAATGAACCTAAATTATTTTCATAATATTTTAAAGGTTTCCTAACACTTTCACCAACAGCTTTTGAAGCAGCAAAATGAATTACTCCATTTACATCTTTATGCTTATTAAATAATTCTTTTACAGAAATTTTATTTTTTAAATCAATTTTTTCAAAAATTATATCAGATTTAACAATGTTTGTTATTCCTTTTAAAACATCAATTGAAGAATTTGATAAATCATCAACAATAATTACTTCATAACCTTTAGAGAATAATTCAACAACTGTATGACTACCTATAAAACCAAGCCCTCCAGTTACAATTATTTTTGATTTTTTTGACATTCTATATTTAGATAAAATTTTATTAATCTATTCTAATACTAGGTTTTCAATATTTGAAAATTTCTTCCCCCTGATCTTAACAAAGTTTGAAATCATCTCCTTTAACTTTTCTGGTTCTTTTTTAGCTAGATCATTTTTTTGTGAAGGATCCTCTTTTAGATTATATAGTTTAAAATCTTTTGAATTCCCTAATTCAATATTTGTATAATTACTAATTGCTACCCCATTATATGGAGGAATCATTGCCCAATCTCCATTTCTATATGCAGTTCTAGTTGATGCTTCAAGAATAAGTTCATTTCTTCCGTTTCCTTCATTATTTAAAATTAAGTTAGAAAAATCTATACCATCTTTTGATTTATAGTCTGTGCCGACTATAGTGGAAATGGAATTAAAAAGATCTATTTGAGAGATTATTTCATTTGAAACATTGGGTTTTATTTTTCCTTTCCAATAGGCAATAAAAGGAACTTTTGCACCAGCTTCAAATAAACTATACTTTCCTCCTCTTAATCCACCAGAAGGGGTGTGGTCTCCAAGCTTTTCAACAGCATCATCATAATATCCATCATTTAGAACTGGTCCATTATCACTAGAAAAAATGATCAATGTATTGTCTAAAATCCCTTCAGCTTCTAACGTTTTATAAAATTCTCCAACACACCAATCTGCCTCAACAATTACATCTCCTCTAGGGCCCATTCCAGATTTACCTTCAAATCTAGGGTGGGGTGTTCTTGGCACATGAGGCTGCTGCAGAGCATAATATAGAAAGAAAGGTTTGTCTTTATGTTCTTTAATATATTCTTGAGCTTTTCCTAAAAAATGATCTGCCATATCGATATCGCTCCATTTTGCTTTTTCTCCTCCTTTCATATATCCAATTCTAGGCACACCATTTACAATAGAACCATTGTGACCATGGTGCCATTTCATAGTAGTTAATTCAGGGTTTTTTAATCCGGTTGGAAGACCATAATCATTTCTTTCTTTGTTATGTGAAAAGTTAACTTCTATAGGATCATTTGGATCTGGATTTACTACATAACCATTTTCTATATAAACACTTGGAACTCGATCTTGGGTATCTGCCATAATGTGAGAATAATCAAAACCTACTTGATTGGGACCAGGTGATATATTAGCATTATAGTCTATTTTGCCTGAGCCTAGGCCTAGATGCCACTTGCCAACAATTCCGGTGTGATATCCTTTAGTTTTTAATATCTTAGGTATGGTCATTTCTGTTGTATCGATAATTAGTGATCCTCCTGTAATAATTTTTGCTCTTGGATTTCTCCATGGATAAGTTCCAGTTAACAAGGCGTACCTACTAGGGCTACATGTTGCGGAAGAAGCATAACCATTAGTAAATCTCATACCTTGATTTGCTAGCTTATCAATATTAGGAGTATTTAAAGTCCCTTTTTTATATGCACTAACATCACCATATCCTAAGTCATCTGTATAAATAATAATAATGTTGGGTTTTTCTATAGAGTTCTTTTTTTCTGATTTACAGCTAAAAAAAAGTGAAATTAAAAATATAAAAGAAAGTTGTTTGATTAGTTTGAAATTCATGATTTTAGATATTAAAGAATTTATTTCTTGATCGACTAAATTAAAATTTTTATATGAATAATAGACTAGTACCTACTAGTTAATTGTTTTTGTAAAAAAAATTATAATTTTAATATTTCATAAAATAGTAAAAGGAATAAATAAAGTATGTCTAAAAATTTTTCATTTTTTATAATTTTTTTACTCTTGATTATTTCATGTAATAATAAAAGTGAAAATCTTCACCCTAATATAATATTAATCTTAGTAGATGACTTAGGATATGCTGATGTTGGCTTTAATGGATCTAAAGACATTAAAACTCCGCATATTGATAATATTGCTAAAAATGGAGTTATTTTCTCTGAAGGTTATGTCTCTTATCCTGTTTGTGGACCTAGTAGAGCTGGTTTAATTACTGGAAGATATCAGGATACATTTGGTTTTGGTAAAAATCCACTTTTTGCACCAAAAGATCCCAATATGGGACTCCCATTATCTGAAGAAACAATAGCGGATATGTTAAAAACTTCTAATTATAGAACATTTGCTGTTGGAAAGTGGCACCTAGGAGCTCATGAAAGTTTAAGACCAATGAAGCGAGGATTTGATGAGTTTTTTGGTTTTTTAACTGGTGGTCATAGATATTTTCCTCACGAATGGGACTTAGAAGATGAAACTAAGGTTAAAAGTCAAAGTGCTGCATATAGAACTAAACTTCTAAGAAACGAAGAGAGAATAGTAGAAAAAGAATATTTAACTGATGCCCTTTCTAGAGAAAGTGTAGACTTTATTGATAGAAATGCAGACAATCCCTTTTTTATCTACTTAGCTTATAATGCTCCTCATGGACCATTACAAGCAACAGAAAAATATCTTAAAAGATACAGTCATATTAAGAAAAAAAATAGAAGAACTTATGCTGCAATGGTTAGTGCTGTAGATGATGGTGTTGGAAATATCATTTCAAAACTAAAAGAAAAAGGTATTTATAAAAATACCATTGTTTATTTTCTTTCAGATAATGGAGGAAGATTAAGAGGAGATTCAGACAATGGAGAACTCCGTGGGAAAAAAGGAAATTTATTTGAAGGAGGAATTAGAGTTCCCTTTGTAATGCAATGGCCAAGAGAAATTCAAGGGGGACAAATATTTAATAAACCTGTAATCTCTTTAGATATTTTTGCTACTTCAAAAGCATTAACATCTCCACTTGTTGAATCCAAAAATGAGTTGCATGGGGTTAATCTTATTCCTTTTCTAAAAGGTGAAAATAATAATCAGCCACACGACTTTTTATTTTGGAGAAATAATTTGATGCAAAATGATGTTAACCTTAGATATGAAGCTTCAGCCGTGAGAACGGAAAAATTTAAATTCATAAAAAATAAAGAGTCAGATGCCCTTTATAATTTGAAAAAAGAAATTTCTGAAAAAACTAATTTAAAGGATCAAGACAGGGAGATGTACGATAGTCTAAAATATAAGTATAGTAAATGGTATGAGACACTAATAGATCCAATTTTTTTAGGTCTAATAGCTAATAAAGAATATAATAAGTTAAACCCTGATAGGTTTAGTTATTAATGGTCTAGACCCCTTATTAAACCTTTAACTCTTCCGCTTAGTTTTTTATCTTTTATTAGAAAAATTAGGCTATCAACAAATTTTTGATTGTATTTAGGATTTTTTTCTGATGGAATAGGGGCATTTTTATCATTTCTCCATTTTTTTAAATCATCAAATAGCTCTTTTGTTTTTTCTTTATTTATCTTACTTAAATCTTTTGATTCTGAAACATCTTCAACAATATTATAAAGTTCTAATGCGTTGTCTTCAAAATAGTGATGAAGTTTCCAGTTATCTTTAATAATTACTGATCCAGGCCTTGTTCTAAACAAAGGGTCCCTGCCAGCATCCTTTTGAACATTGTATGCTTCTAAATAGATAGGAAAATGAAAAAATAAAGCTCTTTTATCTAATTTTTTTCCTTCAAATATGGGATTTAAGTCTATCCCATCCAGTTCTAAATTTTTATTATTGTGCCCTATTATATTTTTTATAGTTGGATAAAAATCAATATTACTTACTCTTTCATATGATTTTGTTCCAGCATTTATTTTACCTTGCCATGAAAAAATCAAAGGAACTCTTATTCCTCCTTCATAGTATGATCCTTTTCCAGCTCTTAGAGGATACTGATTCGATATTGCTGTAATACCCCCATTATCAGAAGTAAAAATAATTAACGTATTTCCAGATAATCCTAATTTTTTAATTTGATTTAAAACTCTACCAATATTTTCATCAAGAGAATGAATCATACCAGCATAATCAGGTCGATTATGATTCTCGTCTCCATTTTTTTTAGAATAGTTCTCTTGGTATTCTTTTTTAGACTGAATTGGGGTATGAACTGAGTGAAAAGATAAGTGCAAGAAAAATCGGTTTTTTTTGTTTTGATCAATGAATTTGATTGCTTCATTAGTTAGTCTATCGGTCAAATACTCTCCTTTTGGACCATCTTCTAATTTGGGATTCTTATAAGGAGAAAAATAACCTCCTTTTGGACTCCCTTTTTCCCAGCCACCTATATTAATATTAAATCCATTTTGCTCTGGATAAAAACCTTTGGATCCCAAATGCCACTTTCCAATATGAGCATTAATATACCCTTCATTTTTTAGCATTTCAGGCATTAAAAAAAAATCTAAATCTAAATTTTCTGTGTTTTTTATTGGAATTATTTTCCTTGTTTTATCAATACCACGAGCGGAAGGACTAACAGTATAAATTCCATGATCTGGATGGTATTTTCCTGTCATCATTGATGCTCTACTTGGTGCGCAGTTTGCAGAAGATGCATATCCATTGTAAAATGTCATACCACTTTTTGAAAGTTTATCAATGTTGGGTGTTTCGTAATAATTTGAACCCATAAATGATAAGTCACTCCAGCCTAAGTCATCGGCCATGATTAATACTATATTGGGGTTTTCTTCTTTACTATCCTTTTTTTGACAAGATAAAAAAGCAGCTAAAAAAAATAGGATTAATATTTTTTTCACAATGATTATTCGTTATTAGTTAAATAATTCATTCTTCTGTTAACAAGTCCATTTTCCTTTTCAAACCATTTATCTGGATATACACTTTTATTTAGTTCTAATTTGTAATCGGAGTTTTTTGTTTTAATTAATGCCAATGTGTTAAGCATAAGATTTGCTTCAGATTCAGAATTAGCATTTTTTAACACATTATTAATTAATGATGAATCTATTTTTAAATTATTAAGAAGAAGGTACTCGGCTGCTCTTATTTTTACTAAGTTTTCTGAGTCATTTTCAAAAATGGAATTTATTTTATTTAAGTGCTCTTTCGCTTTCAATCCAAAAGAGGAACATACTATAAGACCCCAATATCTTATCCAGGGGTTTTTATTGTTTAACGCATCTTTAATTTTAGAAGACACCTCATTGTAAGGTTGTAGACTAAGATCAGCTGTTGTTATAAGTTTCTCTACTAAATTTTTATTTTCTTGACCAAAACTAACCGCATCTGCAAGTCCATTTTCTAAAAAATAAGGCTCAGGAAAAAAACTAAGATCAGCTTGAGAAACTACATGATTATTTAAGGTTTCTCTCAAATTAATTAAGGTTTCTTTGTGCTGATCATTTTGTGCTAAATTGTTTATTTCGTGAGGGTCTTTTTCAATATCATAAAGTGCTTCAGGGGATCTTGCATTAAAAAATTGACTCTGTATATCATTTAACTTTCCGTTATTATATAGTTCGTACCATTCTTTATATGCTAACATTTTATATCGATAATAATTATATAATCCATCTACATTAAAAGGTTGGTAGTTACGTATGTATTTATATTTTCCTTTTCTAACGGATCTAACTAAATCATACTTTTCATCAAATCTATCTGCATAACCAAATGTAGTGTCCTGTTTTTCAATCTGACTCTTTTTTAATCCTTTACCCATAAAAGGAGTTCCGTCAATTCCTTCAGGTATTTTTATTCCAGCTAATGACAATACTGTTGGAACTAAATCAACAAAATCAACAAAAGAAGAAGTTCTAGTTCCTCCTTTAAATGGAGATAGATTCTTCCATTTTTCCGGAACACGAACAACCATTGGGACATTAAGACCACTTTCATATAAATATCCTTTGCTTCTTGGTAAAACTCCACCATGGTCTCCATAATAAAATATGATGGTATTTTCCATTAATCCTTCTTTTTCTAAATTTTCAATAAATTTCCCCATTTCTTTATCCACATCTTTATGATGACTGTGAAGTAAAGATTGAGTATATCTCAAAGTTGGTGTATCGGGATGGTATGGAAATGGTTTTATACTATCTAAATTATTTGATTCAAGAGCTTCTGAAAGTTGTTTTTCATTAAAATGTAGTTTTCCCTCGTGGGTGTTGTGAAAATTTTGAACATGAAAGAAAGGTTGTCCAACTTTTCTATTTTTATAAGTTGCTTTTAGAGATGATTCGTCCCAAATTTTTTCCTCTTTAATAAAATTATAATCTTCCTTTGCATTGTTGGTGACATAATAACCTGCCTGTTTTAAATAAATAGGAAAAGGTTTAATATTGTCAGGCAACTTTACCTGTGACATTTTTCTGTGATATTGTGTTCCAATTCGAGGTGCATAAGCTCCAGTAATTATTGTGCTTCTTGCAACAGAACAAACAGGAGCATTAGAAAATGCATTATCAAATACAACTCCTTGACTAGCTAAAGCTGAAATTGCAGGCATTTCAGCACCACCTTTTGTATACAAATTCATATAATGTATAGAATTGTCTTCAGTTACTAGCCAAACAATATTAGGTTTTTCATCTTGATTATTACAAGAAAAAAATAAAATGGAAAAAAATAAAATAAATGTTATCCTTAATGTTTTTTGGACAGTATTCATGATAGTATTGTTTTTTTAAAAGTAAATAATATAATTTATATATTGAGCCTTGTAAAAACTTATAAATAATTTACAATGAAAAAGTTTAAGTTATTAGTCTTTTTGTTTTTAATTAGTTCTACTATTATAAACTCACAGTACAGGGAATGGGAAGACTTGTCTGTTTTTTCAATTAACACAGAAAAATCACATGCTACTTTTTATCCTTTTAGTAGTGAAAAATATTTGCTTGAAAATGATTTTACTAATAACGAACTATACGAGTCCTTAAATGGACAGTGGGATTTTAAACTTTATCGTAACATTGATTCTGTTCCATCAAATTTCTTTTTAAAAAAGAGTAATGTGAAAAGGTGGGGAAAAATTCCAGTTCCTGCAGATTGGCAATTTCATTCTGAAGATTTTCCAGTTTATTCCAATATAATATATCCTTATGAGATTAATCCACCATATATGCCAAAAGATTATAATCCAATTGGTTTATATCATAGAAAGTTTAAAATAAGCAAGGATTGGAATGATAAAGAAGTTTTTATTCACTTTGCTGGGGTTAATTCTGCATTTTATGTATGGGTAAATGGAGTGAAAGTAGGTTATTCTGAAGGGAGTAAAACTCCAGCTGAATTCAACATTACAAAACATATTAAAAAAGGAAAAAATACTCTTATGCTACAGGTAATTAGATGGTCTGATGGCACTTATTTGGAAGACCAAGATTTTTGGAGACTTAGTGGAATTGAAAGAGACGTCTTTTTGTATGCACAACCAAAAGTAGCAATAAGAGATTTCTTTGTAAAAACTAACTTAAGTAAAGATTTGAAAAAATCTGATTTTAACATAGATGTTGATATTAGAAATTATAATAATTCCAATTCTAAATTAAAAGTTAGATCAAAATTATATGATGATAAAAGTCAATTAATTAAAACTTTTGATAAAGATGTTGAAATAGAATCCCTTAGTACCTTAAAGGTAAACCTTAGTGAAGAGATTTTAGAGCCTTTTCTATGGAGCGCTGAACAGCCTAATTTGTATTATTTATCAACAACTTTAATTCAAAATGGAAAAGAAACACAATCTATAGGTCAACAAATTGGATTTCGAAGAATTGAACTTGATGGAGGGCAGGTCTTGGTTAATAATCAACCTATACTATTTAAAGGAGTTAATAGACATGAGCATGATGAATTTACTGGTCATGTAGTATCTAAGGAATCTATGTTGAAAGACATAGAGATAATGAAACAAAACAATATAAATGCTGTAAGAACTTCTCATTATCCTAATGATCCTCATTGGTATGAACTCTGTAATAAGTACGGCATTTATGTTATTGATGAGGCGAATGTGGAATCTCACGGTTTTGGTTATGAAAAAGAGAATACCCCTGCATTTAAACCTGAATTTGATGCAATGCATATGGATAGATGGGTCAGAATGGTAGAAAGAGACAAAAATCACCCATCAATAATCATGTGGTCTCTTGGAAATGAGGCTGGAGATGGTCCAATTTTTGTTAAAGGATACGATTGGTTAAAAGATTATGACAAATCTAGACTTGTTTTTTATGAAAGAACATCTGACAGGATTGATCTTAAAAAGATGGGAATTAATTTAAAACCTCATACCGATTTTTTAGGATGGATGTATAAAACGATGAATCAATTAAAAAGAGAGTATTTAGGAAGATTTCCATACAGACCATTTATTTGGGCAGAATATTCCCATGCTATGGGAAATAGTAATGGGAACATTGCAGATTTATGGGAGATGGTGTACAAAGAAAGACAGATGCAAGGAGGGTTTATTTGGGATTTTGTAGACCAGGGTCTAGCAGATTATACTACGGATGGTAAGAAATATTGGAAATATGGAGGAGACTTTTCTCCAAGCACTTATCATAACGACACCAATTTTTGTATGAATGGTTTAGTAAATACTGATAGGACTTTTCATCCAGCAATGGCTGAAATAAAAAAAGTATATCAGGATGTAAAATTCTCATTACAAAAGAGCGTTAGATCTATTACAGTAAAACTTGAAAATCAATATTTTTTCACTGACCTAAACGAATTTGATTTTAAATACGAACTTTTAAAAGATGGAAAAGTTATAGAAAATGGAAGTTTTGATATTGATTTAAAACCTCAATCTTCAACAATTATTAATGTTCCAATAAACAGTAGTTTACTGAAAGAAATTCAAATTAAGGGATATGTTCAAAAACTTCATGACTATCATCTAAATGTATATGGATTATTAAGTAATAGCAAGAATTTAATTCCTTCGGGTCATTTGATTTTAAATGAACAATTAATAATCCAAGAATCTAGGGTTGGTAATAAGCTTTCAAAATCATCAAAATCACTTAATGTTGATTTGAATAATGACTTGATTAAAATACATAATGAAAAAGTAACCTTTGTTTTTAATAAAAATTCCGGTGAAATGGATAGCTATATAGTCAAAGGAAGAGAATTTATTGATAAAGCACCTTATTTAAACTTTTGGAGGGCACCAATAGACAATGATTATGGAAATCAATTACCTGTTAGATCTAAACAATGGAAGGTGGCTTCTAATAAAAGAAACCTAAAAAGTATTAATCATGAAATTTTAGGTAATAATGTTAAGGTTTCGGTGCAATATGAATTATCGAATATCAAATCTTTGTATACTACTACATTTTTGATTAATCCTGAGGGTGAAGTTAAAATATCGAATGAATTTAGATACAATGGAAGATTGGTAGATGCTGAAATGCCCAGATTTGGTATGAACTTACAAATTCCTAAAAATTACAGTAATGTTTTATGGTATGGTAGGGGACCGCACGAAAATTATATAGACAGAAAAGATTCTGCATTTATGGGTATATATAAGTCTTCTGTTGGTGAATTAGGATTTGATTATTCTAGACCACAAGAGAATGGTTATCGTACGAGAACAAAGTGGCTTGAATTAAAGGATGATAATGGAGTAGGGATAAAAATATTAGGAGACCCTTACATATCTTTCAGTGCACATTATAATACTATTGAAGATTTTGATGATGGTTTAAGAGAGAATAAACCAGGAGAAAAAGCTTCACCTAGGTCAAGAATTGTAAAAAAGCAAAGAAAACCTGTTAATATTACTAAAAGAGACTTTATAAGTTTAAATATTGACTTAAAACAAATGGGAGTTGGTGGAGACAACAGTTGGGGCGCTAGACCACTATTGAAATACTTGATTCAGCCTGGGAATATTAAGTATTCTTTTACAATTAAACCTATTTATTAGTAATATCATAATTTTATCCTTATATTATTAAGAATTTATCAACTAGTAGAAACTGGTAGGGTTTATTTACTTTTATCCTGATTTTTATTATATCTTTAACTCGAAACAAACACTAAAACAAAACAAATTATTATGAATAAACGTAATATTATGTCCATTCTCTTGATGTTTTTCATTGGAATAGGAACAATAATTGCTCAGAAAACAGTTACCGGAACAATAACCGCGGATGGTTCGCCTTTGCCTGGAGTTTCTGTAATTGAGCAAGGAACAGTAAATGGTGTACAATCAGATTTTGATGGTAATTATACCATAACATTACAAGATGATAATTCGAGTTTAATTTTTAGCTACCTAGGGTTTTTAACCCAAACTTTATCTGCTTCTTCATCTACTTTAGATGTTTCGTTGGTTGAGGATGTTGCTAAACTTGAAGAAGTAGTAGTTACGGGTTATGGATCTACAACTAAAAAGTCTTTAACAGGAGCCATTGGAACGGTTTCTGCTGAAAATTTAACTTTAAAGCCTGCACAAAATACGACAACCCTTCTTATGGGACAGGTTGCAGGATTGTCTGCTAGACAAGGAGGATCCTTGCCAGGCTATGATTGGGCTACCCTTAGTATTAGAAACTTTGGTTCTGCTTTAATTCTAATTGATGGAGTTGAATCTACTCTAGGTCAAATTGATCCAAATGACATTCAATCAATTTCTGTTTTGAAAGATGCTGCAGCATCTATATATGGTGCAAGAGCTGGTAACGGAGTTATTCTTGTTACAACAAAAAGAGGGTCGGATGATGCACAGGGAGCGAAATTCACTTACCATGGTACTACTACCTGGTCTAATTTAATTACTATGCCTAAAACTGTCAACGCTCATCAATTTGCTGAGTTGATGGAGGAAAATGGATTGGGTGCAGAGAATGAGATGCCAGAATATTTAGATTACGATACTACAAGAAAAAGAGTTTTTAATAGAATTACAGGAAAGGATTTTGACGGTGTAGACTGGTATAGAACTGCTTATAAAGACTGGGCTCCTCAAACTCAGCATAATCTAAGTGCTCGTGGAAGAGGAGAAAAAATGGGATATTTTATCTCCATAGGATTTACAGATACTGAAAGTGCTTTTAGAGATGCAGATTATACTCAGAACAGATATAATATTAGAACTAACTTGGATGCAAAGTTTACTGATAATTTAAGTGCTGCAATAGATCTTAGTTACCGCCAAACTACTTTAGATAGAGCGAATTTTGGAATTAGTGAAATGTATAATAGATTAGGTACAGGGAAACCTACTAATCTTCCAATATTTCCTGATCCTTCTTTTGCCTCACAAACTGGAGCTGCAACACCTTATTCTCCAATTTATATGGTAAGAAAGTCCCATTCTGGAACTAGACTAGATAGAGATAATAATCTACAAGCACGTATTAGCTTAAAGTATGATGTGCCTTTTATTAAGGGATTAACTGCAATAGCTAGTTTGAATATGGAAACTCAAACCGAATGGAACAAGCAAATTCAAAAGAAGTTTAACATGTATACCTATGATCCTTTAGATGGGGAAGGGGATGCTGCATATACTTTTTTTGGCACATACCAAAGAGATTTTATAAGTGTTAATTCAGATCGTGATATGGAATTACTTCCAAAACTAACTTTAAATTATGAAAATTCTTGGGATCAACATGATTTAAGGGCTACTTTTGTTGCGGAGTCCACGACATTTGAAAGAGATTATTTAATGGGATCAAGAACAGACCCATTATCATTTGAGGCACCCTATTTAAATTATTCATCTGAAGCAGAAAGAAATAATGCTGAGATTTTTTCTCAAAGCGCTCGTTCTAGTTATGTAGGTAGAGTTAATTATACTTTCGATCAAAAATACCTTTTTGAGGCGACTATGAGAGCGGATGCAACTGCTCGATATGCTGCGGAAGGAAGATGGGGGTATTTTCCAAGTGTTAGTTTAGGTTGGAGAATTTCTGAGGAGGACTTTCTTAAAGATTCTTCTACATGGAACAATTTAAAACTTAGGGCGTCTTATGGAGTAATGGGTAACGATGCTGTTTCAAATTTTGACTTTTTGACTGGATATAATATTTCATCTGGTTTCTACATGTTTGATGGTAAACCTTATCCAATTATATCTTCAGCAGGTCTTGCAAATGCACTAGTGACATGGGAGACTATGAAAATCGCTAATATTGGTTTAGATGGCACTTTGTGGGATGGTGGATTAGGATTCGAAATAGATGCTTTCTATAGATTAAGAGAAGACATATTGGCTCTTCCAGATTCTGATATTCCTTTTCATTTTGGAGCAAGTCTTCCTAAAACGAATCTTAACTCTAGAGATAATAGAGGGTTTGATTTAATGTTAAAACACAAAGGAAAAATTGGAAATGTTTCTTACAGTATTAACCCTATGGTTTCTTATTCTAGAGGAAAGTATGTAAACTGGGAAGAAAACATCTTACCAACAACTGGCGTAGATGCCGCTACTGCAAAGGCTAATGCAGAATATAATAGAAGATATGTTTTAACTGGAAATTGGGATGACCGTCAGTGGGGTTATCAAACAAATGGATTTTTTACCACCCAAAGTCAGATTGATAACCATCCGGTAGATATTGATGGTGCAGGAAATGCTACTGTTATTGTAGGAAACTTGATCAGAATAGATCAAAATGGTGATGGAAAAATAGATTGGAAAGATCAAATAGTAATTGGTCAAGGTGGGATGCCGAAATGGAACTACAGTACAAACATGTCGTTCAAATTTAAAAATTGGAATTTGGATATGCTATGGCAAGGTGCTAGTGGATATACCATTACTTTTGGTGGAGCTGCTGGACCATGGTCACATTCAGGTCACCAAACTGTAGCTAAAAGTTTTGCTTACGAAAACAGATCATTAAGAGGAGCGAATGGTGATATTGAAGTTGTAAAGGCATTTCCTCCTACTTTTACTACTGGTGGTATTCCTCAAGTAGATAATGTAGCAACTGACTTCAATAGAATTGATGCCATGTATTTAAGACTAAAAACAGTAAATTTATCTTATAGTGTCGGAAAAGCATTTGTAGATAGACTAGGACTTAATGCTGTTCAATTATATGTTGCAGCATCAAATATATTGACTTTCGATAACTTAGGAGTTTATTCTGGAAGTTATGACCCAGAAATTACTACTGGAACAGCTGGAGGTAATATTGATAGAGCTTATCCTAATAATATGACCATAACATCGGGTATTAAAATTGGATTTTAACCCTAATAATAAATAATTAATAAACTATAATAAAATGAAAAAACTATTTTACTTATCAATTTCTTTAATATTTGTATTTGGATGTGCAGATTTAGATCTGCAACCTACTGATATGATTTCAGAAGATGCAGTTAAGAAAGATCCTAAACTAGTAGAGGCTTTTTTAACTAAAATTTATGCTAATGCTGTGTTTGAACCCAATGAAGTTAGTAGTATGAAAGGGCAAGAAAGACTTACAGACGCAGTTGTTGGTGCAGAGTATACACTTATGGCTCCTTGGCAAAATGCAGTAAAGGCTTCTTATAGCATTCCAACATCAAGTGGAGCACATAATAACTTAAATAGATGGCATTACGGAAATATTAGATCCTGTAATGAAATTATTGAAATATTAAATAATGCTACTTTTGATGCTGCAACTGTAAAACAACAAATTGCAGAGGCTAAATTTCTAAGGGCTTGGATGTATTTAGATATGGCAAAGAGATATGGTGGAATGCCACTTGAGATAACTGCAAAATCTGTTGATGCTGGTACAGATGAGTTAATGATTCCTAGATCAACCCTAAAAGCAACTTATGATCAAATCATTTCTGATTTAGATGCAGGAATTGCTGACTTACCTGGTTCCGCTCTTTATGGAAAAGCTTCCAAGTGGGCTGCTTTTGCTTTAAAAAGTAGAGCTGCATTATACGCTGCTAGAATTGCTAAATATCACCCTCAATCAGCCGATGGCTTAACTTCTATTCCATCTGGTTCAGCAGGTGGTTATTACGCAACGGCTCTTGCTTCTGCTAATGCGGTAATTGATGGAGGAAAACATGCATTACACACAGGATCTAACAAGGAGACTACATATGGCGAGATTTTTTATAAAGTAAAAGGAATCTCGGAAGTAATTTTCTCTGAAGAATATAACACTGGCTTAGGTAAAACCCATGCTTGGTCAGGATATGCATTACCAGATGGATTTAAAGCTGGATGGGGATCTAACATGCATATGTACGTAGCTTCTGATGCAAGGTTCGAGTACCAGGATGGAAGTCCAGGAGACACGCATCATGCAAAATTCAATAACAAAACCTTTTTTGATATTGAGGAAGTTATTTATAAAAAAGATCCTCGTTATTTAGCGTCACTATTTACCCCTGAGGATGTATTTCAGGGAAGAGAGGTGTGGTTCCATGATAAATCAGTAGGATCAGGAAATAAATTAGGTAGAGCAGGTAATGTGGTTCCTAGTAGAGCACCGGGAAGAAATAGAAATAGGGGTGGTAGACTAATTCAAAAAAGAGTACATCCTGATGTTGAATTCCCTGCATTTGGAACAGACGATGTAGATTACATAGTTCTTAGAACTGGAGAAATGTACCTGAATGCTTCTGAAGCAGCATTTGAAACAGGTAAGATGACTCAAGCTAAAGACAGACTGAATGCGCTAAGAGCTAGAGTTGGTATGCCTGCAAAAACAACAGTAACCTTAGATCTTATTAAAAATGAAAGGTTTGTTGAGCTATATGCTGAAAACCATAGATACTGGGATTTAAGAACTTGGAGGGATGCTGAAGCAGAGATACATCTTGTTACAAAATTTGGTACAAAATGGTATAGAAGAAAAAGTGATGGAATGTATAAGGCTAAAAAGTGGAAATGGAATTTTTCACAAAACACTCCCTTCCTTCCAAAAATGTACTGGCTACCATACGGAACAAACAAATTGGCTCAAAACCCTAATTTAGTTGAAAATCCTGGGTATTAAAATTTAGTTTATTAAATGTAAAAAAGGTTCAAAAATTTAAATTTTTGAACCTTTTTTTTTACGTATTTTTATTAATATGAAAATTAAACAAACCTTATTAATTGCTATATTTCTTTTATTTATAGGTTGTATAGGCACTGATAAAAAAAAACCAAATGTGATTTTTATTCTTGTAGATGATCTAGGATGGAATGATTTAGGTTATACAGGAAGTACCTTTTATGAAAGTCCAAATATTGACAAATTAAGTAAGGACAGTTTTGAGTTTAAAACTGCTTATGCTGCTAGCTCAGTATGTTCTCCAACTAGAGCTTCTATTATGACGGGCAAACATCCAGCCAGAGTCAATATAACAGATTGGATTCCTGGTCTTGATCCCAAGAACAAACCTCTTTTAGGGCCTAAGGATTTACATCAATTACCGCTAAATGAAACTACCATTGCAGAAAAGTTAAAGGAATCTGGATATAAAACTTTTTATGCAGGAAAATGGCATTTAGGATCTCAGGGATATTATCCTGAAGAAAATGGCTTTGATATTAATATAGGAGGATTTGAAAAAGGGTCTCCAATGGGAGGTTATTATTCCCCCTATAAAAACCCTAAATTATCAGATGGACCTGAGGGTGAGTATTTAACCGATAGGTTAACAAATGAGTCTATTTCCTTTATTGAAAACCACAATAAGAACCAACCTTTTGTTTTGTTTTTGTCCTTTTACAATGTACATACTCCAATTCAACCTAACTTAAAACATGTAAATTATTTTAAGAAAAAATTAGATTCAATGGATGATAATAAAGCTAGAGTTCGTGAGGAGGGAGAGGCAATTAGTTTATTAAATCAAGTAAACCATAATTATGCATCTATGGTATATGCTATGGATGAAAACGTTGGTAGGTTAATAAATAGTTTAAAAGAAAATAATTTATACAATGATGCACTAATTATTTTTACGTCTGATAATGGGGGTCTTTCAACTCTAGGAAGAGTTGCTCCAACTTCAGTATTTCCTTTAAGAGCAGGAAAAGGATGGTTATATGAAGGAGGAATAAGGATTCCTCAATTAATTAAAACTCCAGGAAACTCTAAAAATGTTAAAATTGAAGATGTAACAGTTTCTTATGACTTGTTTCCAACTATTTTAGACTATGCTGGGTTAAACAGCGAAATAGAAATAGATGGAAAAAGTCTAATGCCAATACTGAAAGGAGAGTCTAAAATTGATAGGGAAGATGTTTTTTGGCATTTTCCACACTATCATGGAAGTCTATGGAAACCAGGTTCTGCTATTAGACATGGAGATTGGAAATTAGTGCAACATTTTGAGTCCAATACAGTAGAGCTTTATGATTTAAAAAATGATATTGGTGAAATGGATGATTTGTCATTAAATTTTCCTGAAAAAACTCAAGATTTATTAAATAGATTAAATAACTTACGACAAGAAACCAATGCAAATACAGTTTCAATAAATAAAAATTATAAACAATAATCAATGAAATACTTTTTTACTACAATATTTACAATAATGCTTATTATTTCAGGTTGTTCCTCTTCAGATCAAAATAATGATAAGCCCAATATATTATTTATAATGTCTGATGATCATGCCTATCAAGCCATTAGTGCTTATGATGATCGGTTAATACAAACTCCTAACATTGATAGAATTGCCAATGAGGGGATACTTTTTAATAATGCATGTGTTACAAATTCAATTTGTGCTCCTTCAAGAGCAGTAATATTAACGGGAAAACACAGTCATCTTAATGGTAAGATTGATAATCATGCTAAATTTGATGATTCACAAATTACTTTTCCTCAACTTTTTCAAAATGCTGGATATCAAACTGCTATGTTTGGAAAACTTCATTTTGGTAATAATCCAAAGGGTGTAGATGACTTTTTGATTCTTCCAGGTCAAGGTAATTACATAAACCCCAAATTTATTGGAAAAGAAGGTGATACTATTATTACTGGATATGTAACAGATATAATAACTGATCTAACTTTAAATTGGCTAGATCGCAAAAGAGATAAAGAAAAACCATTTATGATGATGTATCTTCATAAAGCTCCACATAGACCATGGTGGCCAAGTCCAGAGAAGTTTGCTGAGTTTTATGAAAAAGAATTTCCAGAACCTGAAACTCTATTTGACGATTATTCTGGAAGGGGAACTGCTGCAAAAACAGCTGAAATGAATATTTTGACTCATATGCAATATATGCATGATAGCAAGATAAGGCCTGAAACATTAAAGGAAATGGGTAATGTTCAACCTGAAATAAAATATACTAGGGGAGAGACAGTAGTAAGGCCAGGACCAGATGGATTTATGAGGCCATTTAGCAGGGCTAATGAAGAGCAAAAGAAAAAGTATGATGTTACGCTAGATAAGATTAATAAGGATTTTAAGGAAAATTGGCCAACAATGAATGATAAAGAAAAAATGAAATGGAAATTCCAGAGATATATGCAAGATTATTTAGGTACGATATCATCAGTTGATGATAATGTTGGAAGGGTATTGGATTACTTAGATGAGACTGGTTTAGATGAAAATACAATAGTTGTTTATACTTCTGATCAAGGGTTTTATTTAGGAGAGCATGGATGGTTTGATAAGAGGTTTATTTATGACGAATCTTTTAAAACTCCTTTAATGATAAAATGGCCAAATAAAATTAAGCCAGGTACAACAAATGAGGAGATGGTTCAAAATTTAGATTTTGCTCAAACCTTTTTAGAGGCCGCTATGATTGATGCTCCTGATGATATGCAAGGAGAAAGTTTAATTCCATTGTTAACTGGTGATACAGAGAGTTGGGATAGAGATGCAGTTTATTACCATTACTATGAGTATCCATCTGTTCATATGGCCAAAAGACATTATGGAATTGTAAATAAGGAATTCAAATTAGCTCATTTTTATTACGATATAGACGAATGGGAATTGTACGATAGGTTAAATGATCCTAATGAGATGAATAATGTTTATAATGATCCAAAATATAAAGATGTTGTAGAAAAATTAACTCAAGAGTTAAAAGAAATGAGAGTTAAATACAAAGATTCTGAAGAATTGGATAAAAGTTTTATTTATTAAAAGTGTAATTATGAAAAATTATAAATATTGTTTTTTTAGTGTTGTTTTTACACTATTAGTAATAAATATAAATGCTCAGATTAAAGTAGGTCCACTTTTTTCTGATGACATGGTATTACAAAGAAATTCAGAAGTTCCTATATGGGGCGAGGCAGATGCTAATCAAGAAATTTCTATTCAATCTAGTTGGAATCAGAAAAAAACAACGACTAAAGCAGATAGTGATGGGAATTGGTCAGTAAAAATAGAAACACCAGAAGCTGGTGGTCCGTACAATATTGATATAATATCCTCTAATTCTAATGTTAAACTATCTAATGTTTTGATTGGGGAGGTTTGGATCACATCGGGTCAATCCAATATGCAAATGACTCTAAATGGTTATACTCATGAACCTGTTTTGGGGTCATTAGATATGATTGCTAATGCCAATAATACTAATATTCGTCTTTTTACTTTTAAACGTGTTACAAGCAATAAACCAATAAGAGATGTAAAGGGTAAATGGCTAGTTTCTAATTCAGAAAATACTGCTGTTTTTAGTGCAATAGGATATTCTTTTGCTAATTATCTTAATAAAGTGCTGGATATACCTATTGGAATTATTAATACTTCTTGGGGTGGTACCCCAGCTGAAGCTTGGACAGATAATAAAACTTTAGTAGAAAATTTTAAAAAATCTGAAATTAAAAATTTTCGAGAAGGAAAACCTAAGAATCATGATCCCTCAGCTCTTTTTAATGGTATGATTAATCCTCTGATTCCATTTAAAATAAGAGGAGCTCTTTGGTATCAAGGAGAAAGCAACGTAAGTAGGGCAAATAATTACACCAAACTTATGAATGTGATGATAGATGGCTGGAGAAGAGAATGGAATCAAGGATCTTTTCCTTTTTATTTTGTTCAAATTGCTCCATTTAAATATAGTGGAAGCAATAAAAGTGAATCTGCTTATTTAAGAGAGGCACAACTAAAAACAATGCTACAAACGAAAAATTCAGGAATGGCAGTAACATTAGATATTGGCAAGGAATTTAGTATTCATCCTGATAAAAAAATCATAATTGGTAAAAGACTTGCATACTGGGCACTAGCAAACGATTACAAAGTAAAAGGGGTTCCATTTTCAGGTCCAGTTTATAAATCAATTGAAATTAATGAAGATAAAGCTATAGTTGATTTTGATTACGCTGAATCAGGATTCATTTTTTTAAATAGTAAAATAAATGGTTTTGAAATTGCTGGAGAGGATAAAGTCTTTCATCCTGCTTCTGTAAAAGTTATGTATGGAAATAAAAATTCGACACTTACCATATCTAGTGATAAAGTTAAAGAGCCTGTTGCCGTTAGGTATGGATGGAAAAATTATCTTAAAGGAAACCTTTATAATACAAAAGGGTTACCTGCCTCATCATTTAGATCTGATAATTGGTAATTTATTTGGAAATACTCTTAATAAAACTTTTTACAGAGTTTAGATAGTTATTGAAAAGCTTATCATCATCATAAACTTTTCTTATTCCTCTAGTTCCTTCAAATGAACAAATTAAAAGAGTAGCAGCAGCAGCAGAATCTACATCACTTTTAATTTCATTTTTCTCTTTGCCTTTTTCAATTGTTTCTAATAAAATTTTATACCAATCATCCATTAGTTTTCTTAGAGGAAGTCTAAAGTCATTAATAGAACATCCAATTTCATTAATTAAATTATTTGCAGGGCAACCTAATTCTTTTTCTTTTTCGGAAAAGTTATTTATTCTTTCAGTAAAAATAGAATAGAGGAGGTCAGGAATTTTTTGTGTGTTCTGTTTTTTTAAAGGCGCTATAAATCCATCATAAATTCTTTGACTTAAGATATTTTCTATTACTTTTTTCCCTATTTCAAGTTTGTTTTTAAAATGATGATAAAATGCTCCTTTAGTAAGATTAGTTTTTTTCATAATATCAGGGATACTAGTATGATTAAAACCATTCTCATAAAACATTTGAAATGATGTTTCTAAGATTAATTTTTGAGTCGTTAAAGATTTTATTTTTTGATCCATTTTTCTGATTTTGAGACAATTAAGTCAAACGCATACTCTAAAGTATGTAATATTAACATTTTGAGTATATTTATTAGTAATTATTTATTAACAACTGTTAATTAACACATAATCATGTATCTTTTAAAATATACTTATAGCAGTTTAATATTCTTTATTTTTTTTGGTCAGTTATATTCTCAGAATCCAATTTCAATTAAAGATTCTCTAGATATTATGAAGGTTATGGATATTCAAGAAAAAGCTTGGAATAATGGAGATATTGATTCTTTTATGAATGGGTATATAAAATCTGAAGAACTTGTTTTTTCTGGATCTAATGGTCCTATTTATGGTTGGAATGCAACTAAAGAAAGATATAAAAAATCATATCCAGATCTAAAAACAATGGGAAAATTGTCTTTTACTGTAAGAAAGATTAAATCTTTATCTAAAGAAACGGCATATTTAATAGGAGAATATTATTTGAAAAGAACTATTGAGGATAGTTATGGGCATTTTACTTTAATTTGGAAAAAAGTAAATGGTAAGTGGCTTATCGTAAGTGATCATACTTCTTCTTCTAATTAAGAATTATCTTGTATTTTTACTAAATAATAATCTGATTATATAATCAAAAAAAATAAATTTATGAATTCTACAAATGCTAATATTATTAACTCGGTGTGTTTAATGGCTATAGGAACCTGGGGATACTTAGATGTTTCTTCTCTAACTGCTCTGATTCCTGTCTGGTTTGGTTTTGTATTGTTGTTTTGTTCACCAGGACTTAAAAAAGAAAATAAAGTTATCGCACATATTGCTGTTCTTCTAACCCTAATTATTCTAGTTGCGTTAGTTGGTATGAGACTTCACAAATCAATTGATCAGGGAG
>ERZ1046367.69-NODE-69-length-80663-cov-6.393819_pt1 | contig 80663 bp, 65 predicted proteins | sample MGYA00383091_ERZ1046367 | MGnify/ENA primary metagenome ERZ1046367 (study PRJEB29581, sample SAMEA5548361) | metagenome | biome: marine; feature: coastal; material: water | depth 50 m | study: Short-term variability in the microbial, nano- and picoplankton dynamics... | reverse complement strand
CCCTAATGACATTGCAATAGATGTCTCCAACTGGGAAATAAAAGATGACGACAATACGCATGTTTTTGTAATTCCTGAGGGAACCCAAATTGAAGGGGAAGGCTACCTTGTGATTGTTAAAAATGAAACTGATTTCAGATCTGTTTTACCTGGTATTCCCTTTGTTGGTGAGTTGGACTTCGGTTTTGGAAGCTCCGATGCTGTTCGTCTTTATGATCAAAATGGAGCCTTACATGATATTGTAGACTATCAATCTGCAGCCCCCTGGTCAAGCTGTGCAGACGAAACAGGTTACACATTAGAATTAATTTCACCAGACTTAGACAATACCTTGCCCGAAAGTTGGGATTGTATCAATGCCAACGGAAGTCCTAATGCTATTTCTATTGTTGCTTCTGATCAATCTGAGTTGTTTGGACCTACGGAACAGATGATTAGCCTCCCAAAGGGATGGTCTATGTTTTCTACGTATATGATTCCAGATGATATGAATCTGGTGTCTGTATTATCTACAATCGTTGATGCCGTAATCATTGTTAAGGACTTTAATGGAGATGCTTACTTAAGAGAGTGGAACTTTGATGGAATTGGGAATCTTACTGTAGGACAGGGATACCAGATAAAGACAAGTGCAGATATATCTTTAAATGTAGTTGGAGATTACGCCTCCCCGGAGGATCATCCAATATCACTAACTCCTGGATGGAACTTGATAGGCTACTTAAAAGAGGAGACATCCAATACCATAGCTGTATTCTCAGAGATCAATGACTCAGGAAACTTAGTGATTGTTAAAGATTATACAGGATCTGCTTATCTTCCAGCATTGGAGTTTAATGGTATAGGGGATATGCAACCCGGTCAAGCATATCAGTTAAAGATTGTAAATCAAGATGTGCTGAACTACTTGCCAAATGACTAATTGTATGGATTTGGACATGTGGGAGTAAAAGGAATACTTCAAAGCACCAACAGATAATCAAATGGCTTTTTTATAGCTGATGTACCTTGAGATAAAGTGACAGGCAATGGGTTACGACAAGTCAAATGGAAAAGCTCGAATCACAAGCGTAAATTCTATTTTCTCTTGCGCCCTTAGGAGAAGGAACTGATAGAAATAAAAAAACGGAAAACCAGTTAAAAACAACCAATTTTCCGTTTGAGTGACCCCGGCAAGATTCGAACCTGCAACCGTCACATTCGTAGTGTGATACTCTATCCAGTTGAGCTACGGGGCCTTTTTTTAATACGGGTGCAAATATAGGAAAGCTTTTGAAATTTACCTTTGTAAGTGGTAGTTAATTTCTCTTTCTTTTTAATTTTCTTTTGAAAATTCTCCTAGGAAGATTTACTCTGGATTCTTCCTTCTTAAAAAGTCTTTCTATGTTTTTTTTATGGGTGAATAAAACGAGAACACTTACCATGACTGAAAAGATAATCAGTGCATTGTTATCGCTTTTCAGGTAGAGTATAATTGTTGCAGGGAAGGTGCATGCTGCAAGTATGGAGCTTAAGGATACGTAGCGACTGAAAATAAGAGATGTAAGAAATGTAATGATAGAAAATAGGGCAGCAGTCGGTTGTATGGCTATAATTACCCCTAGCAAGCTCGCAATTCCTTTTCCGCCTCTAAAACCAATATAAATAGGGAAGATGTGCCCCAGTACAGCAACCATTCCTAATCCTAGCATGTTTTCTGTAGATTGATCGTTTGCCATGTAGCTTAGGACATACGTTGAGAACCAAGCTTTAAAAATATCAATAATCAATACGATACTTCCAACACGCTTCCCCAATATCCTGAAACTGTTTGTGGCACCTGCGTTACCACTTCCGTGTTCTCGTACGTCAACGTTATAGAATCTTTTCCCTATCCATACAGAACTGGGGATGGATCCAATTAAATAAGCCCATAAAAAAAACAAGTAATCCATGTGTTTAATTCAGGTTTGCAATTTATACTTTATTCTAGCATTTTGTGACATGACCTCCAAAATAAGTTGGCTAATAATTCGTGGTAAGCATTGGATGTTTTTAAACTCGTTAACTATTATTTTACCTTGATAAGGTTACAGTCTTCTGCCTATCCAAACCTTAACATCGTGAAATCATGCATTTTATATAGGATTTGATGAGTGAATCCTTTGTGCTTTCGAAAGAATTTATATATTTACAATAGCCTGTTATTTAATGTGTTATTGATTTGTAATAATTATTTATTAATGTTAGTATGATGGATTCAATGAATTGTTATCCCTCATTATTTTTTTCTGATGTTGCTTAAAATCCGATTAAACTTGTGAATATAAAGTTTGCGGTAAATACCAACGGGTATGATTTTTCACATCGAATGGTTGTTGTGGATCTAATAATAGAATAGGGCTTGTTAAGATATAATTTGGGATTTATGCGAGGTGATTCGCCTCAAGTCTCTATAATTTAATGATTTGAATAATGAGAGAGATCAGCACATACGAAATGCTTGATGTTATCTTTGATAATATTGATCATGTTGTTTTTGTTACCAATGTTGATGGATTGGATTTAAAAATTTTACACATCAACGATACGTTCGAAACTTTCGGAGTAGACAAAGAATTTTTATCATCAGATCCCTACTTGTTTTTTAAAATGGTCATTCACCCCGATGACAAAAGGATGCTCATCAGGTCATTCATTAATTCTATAAATAAAAAAAAGCCTATAGATTTTGACTTTAGAATCATCAAGCCCAATGAACACATCTACTGGCTGTATGGTAAATTTATTCCAGTAATTGGTGCTGATGGAGTTGTAACTCATATGGTAGGCCTCTCCGCGGATGTCACTCAGAGAAAGGAAGAAGAATTAAGGCTTAATAATTTATATAAAGTTCAGGGAGATGTCGTGAAGATGTTGGCTCATGATTTGCGAACGCCTATTTCAGGAGTTAAGATTTTAGCGGAGTCTTTTCTCAGATCGAATAAAAAGCAACTGGCAGTTACCGATATAAATAGAATTGTTAGTAACTGTCAAGAAACGTTGATGCTTATGGAAGATTTATTGTCTTACATCCAAACCGATGTGGATTATATTCAGCTTCACATCACCGAGTTTATCGTAGAAGAGCGCATTCACTTTGTCACAGAATCATTTTCAGCTGAAACAGCAAAAAAACAAATTACGGTTCATGTACCTCATACACAGACTTTATTTTCATTGGATTCTTTACGCTTTTCACAAATTTTAACGAACCTAATGTCTAATGCAATAAAGTTTAGCAATCCGGGGGGTACCATAAGGATCTATTTGGAGACTACTGATAGAGGGTTGACCATAAACATATCTGATCAAGGAATAGGAATCGATGAAGAGGTATTACCCTTTGTTTTTGATGTTTTCACGTCTTCGAAAAGACCCGGAACTCAAGGGGAGAAATCCACAGGTTTAGGGCTCTCCATCTCAAAAAGATTGATTGAGCTCCACAAAGGTACGATAGATGTTGTTTCCAAGGAGAACGAGGGAACAATCGTTCAATTGTTTTTCCCAAACAGCTAAAAGATAGAAATTATGATAAGAGAAATAAGAACAAGTAATGAGTTGTTAACTCTGGATGAGGATGGGATTGTTCATTTGAAATTCCCTGTAAAGACGAAACATAATTTAGAAACGATTAGAGAACATTTAGAAGGGGTAGAGGAATTGGATGAAAATGGACAGGGAGTTTTACTCTTGGTGCATTTTAAAAACTTAGTGGGAATGGATAAGTTTTCTAGAAAATTTGTGAATACCGACCGAATGGTTAAAGTACATAAGGCTTGTGCTATGCTGGTGCACAATCCATTGTCTCAATTGATTTCAAATTTCTTTTTAGGTATAAATAAGCCCAATTTTGTAATAAGTTCTTTTACAAATATTGAGAACGCTAAACAATGGCTCCTTGAGCAGAAGTAGTCAAATCAGTCAATTTTAACTTAATTAAATTCCGATTTAAGATATCTAACCGTGTGACTTTCTTTATTTTTCAAGAGCTCTTCTGGTTTCCCTTCACACAATATGACGCCACCATTTTTTCCGCCCTCAGGCCCCAAGTCAATGATGTAATCTGCTAATTTTATCACATCCATATTGTGTTCAATGATGAGTACTGTATTGCCTTTTTCTACTAGTTTATTGAGAACATCCATCAAAACACGGATGTCTTCGAAATGAAGCCCTGTAGTAGGCTCATCTAATATGAATAGAGTATTTCCGGTATCTCTTTTACTCAATTCGGTAGCGAGTTTTACTCGCTGTGCTTCACCTCCAGATAAAGTTGTGGATTGTTGCCCCAAGGTAATGTAGCCCAAGCCAACTTCTTGTAAGGTTTTAATTTTTCTGTAGATTTTTGGAATAGCCTCAAAAAAATCAACCGCTTGATTGATGGTCATTTGTAGGATGTCAGAAATAGACTTGCCTTTGTAACGAATCTCTAGCGTTTCTCTGTTGAATCTTTTTCCGTTACATGTTTCACACTGTACATGAACATCAGGAAGGAAATTCATTTCTATAACTCGCATCCCCCCACCTTCACAGGTTTCACAACGACCACCTTTAACGTTAAAAGAAAATCTGCCGGGTTTGTAAGCTCTTATTTTAGCTTCCGGAACTTCAGAGAATACTTTTCGTATCTCACTTAATACACCGGTATATGTAGCTGGATTGGACCTAGGCGTTCGACCAATAGGAGATTGATCGATATCAATCACCTTATCAATATGTTCAATTCCGCTAACGCTTTTATAGGGTAAAGGTTTTTTTAAAGCTCTGAAAAAATGAGTATTTAATATGGGGTAAAGGGTTTCATTAATCAGTGTAGATTTTCCACTTCCGGACACCCCTGTAACGCATACGAGTTTCCCTAGTGGCAGTTTTAGATCTACATTTTTGAGGTTATTTCCTTCTGCACCTTTCAAATGAATGATTTTGCCATTTCCTTCTCTTCGAATCTCCGGAATGCTTATTTTTCTTTCACCATTTAAGTACTGGGTGGTAAGGGTTTGTTTTTTCAGGATTTCTTGGGGAGTTCCTTCGCAAACAATTTCCCCTCCAAATCTTCCCGCACCGGGTCCTATGTCAAGGACGTAATCGGCACATTCTATCATTTCTTTATCGTGTTCTACAACAAGGACAGAATTTCCGATATCACGTAAATTTTGGAGGGATTTGATGAGTCTCGTATTGTCTTTTTGATGAAGTCCAATACTTGGTTCATCAAGGATGTAGAGAACGCCAATCAATTGTGAGCCTATTTGTGTAGCCAATCGAATCCTTTGCGCCTCACCACCAGATAGTGATTTTGAACTTCTATTGAGGTTTAAATAGTCCAAGCCAACATCCAGTAGAAATCTCAAACGTGTCTTTAATTCTTTGATGATTTCATGACCAATTGCTTTTTGTCGTTCATCCAATAGGTTTTCAAAACGATTGAAAAATTCATAGAGTTCAGAGATGTCCAATTGAGCCAATTCTGAGATGTTCTTATCCTCAATTTTGAAATGTAAAGATTCTTTCTTTAAACGATTTCCGGAACATTTCGAACAGTTTTTTTGGAACATGAAATTTTTCGCCCATCGTTTCAAACTCTTTGAATCAGAGTGATAGTATTGATAGCTGATAAAGTTAGAAATACCCTCGAAGTTAATTTTGTAGTCTTGAGTAATTCCCAGTGTTTTATTCGAAATCTTAAAGGATTCTTCCGACCCATTTAATATGACATCCATTGCTTTTGTGGGAATGGAATGAATGGGGTCCTTCAAATCAAATTTGTACCGTTTTGCAATCAGCGTTAGTTGTTTGTATATCCAGGGACTTTTTCGATCGGCCAAAGGAGCCAAGCCGCCCCTTTCAATAGATAAATTTTGATCTGGGAAGATTTTCTGTTCATCGATTTTCATTTCTATTCCCAGTCCATTACAGGTTTTGCAAGCTCCTTTTGGAGAATTGAATGAGAAATTGTTGGGCTCTGGGTCATCGTAAGCGATTCCGCTTGAGGGACACATCAAATGTTTACTAAAGTATCTTACCTCTTCCTGTTCAGGTGCGTAAACTTGCATGATTCCTTTTCCGTATTTTAAGGCTATTTCTAGTGATTCTTTAAGCCTTTTTTCGATATCACCCTTAACATGTATACGGTCGATTACAATCTCTATGTCGTGATTTTTATAACGATCAAGTTTCATGTTCGGCATGATATTTTGGATTTCTCCATCAATTCGAACTTTGATAAACCCTTGCTTGAGTATTTGCTCCAACAACTCTCTGTAATGACCTTTTCGTGCTTTCACGACAGGAGCTAAGAGTAAAATCTTTTGGTTGTTGTAGGATTCAAGGATGAGGTTTTTGATTTGCTCCAGGGTATAGCTGACCATTTTCTCTCCCGTTTTGTAGGAGTATGCGTAGGATATACGTGCGAACAGCAGGCGAAGAAAATCGTAGATTTCAGTAATTGTTCCCACGGTAGAGCGTGGGTTTTTACTGGTTGTTTTTTGTTCTATGGAGATGACTGGGCTTAATCCATCAATTTTATCTACATCAGGACGTTCCAAGCCCCCGAGAAATTGTCGCGCATAGGCTGAGAAAGTTTCTATATATCTGCGCTGACCTTCGGCATAAATGGTGTCAAAAGCAAGAGATGATTTACCACTACCACTGAGCCCTGTGATTACTACAAGTTTGTCTCGAGGTATTTTAACATCAATGTCTTTAAGGTTGTGAACTTTTGCTCCTTCAACTTTAATGTACTCTTGTTGGCTTGTCATTTACGATATACTTTCTTTTGGTTTTGCCTTTTGACTAAAGAGCTAACTATAGTTTGAGGTTCTTGAGCAATTTACCCTGAAGATCCTTTGGAGAAATGATCGGATTTTCGACACCCCAATCAATGCTTAGCGAGGGGTCGTTCCAGATGACGCAATCTTCAGATTTAGGCTGGTAAAGTCCATCGCACTTGTATTGAAACACGGTGTGGTCTTCAAGTGCTACAAAACCATGCGCAAAACCTGCCGGAATCCACAGCATGTTCCCTTGCTCACTACTGAGTTTTAATTTGAAGTGTTTACCGAAGGTGTCAGATTGTTTACGCAGGTCAACAACGACGTCTAAGGCACTTCCTTGAGTGACACGAACGAGTTTTCCTTGAGCGTGTGGCTCTTTTTGAAAATGTAAGCCTCTGAGTACATTTTTACGAGAAACGGATTGATTGTCTTGAACAAAAGAGATGTCAAGATTCAATTTTTTGAAAGTCTCATGATTCCAGCTTTCTAAAAAAGAGCCTCGTTCGTCCTTGTAAATGTTGGGTTGAAGTATGAGTAATCCTTCAAAACCTGTTTCTTGTAATTGCATAATTTTATAAAAGTTGCAAGTTACAGATTAAAACTCAAGGATTAAAGACAAAACAGGTCCTTATTGCGCTTCTATAAGAAAGATGCAAGGTCTTTTATGTAAATCTGGTTTTTTACTTTTCTTCCATGCTTCAATCGTCTTTGTCTTGATGTACTCAGTACTCAGACTAATATCACATGCTATGCAGAGTTTGGTTTGATTTTGGAGGTTTTGGAGTAGAACGTCTAAAAGTTTGTTATTTCGGTAAGGCGTTTCAATAAATAACTGTGTTTGATTGTTTCTTTTAGAAGTTTGCTCCAGTTCCTTCAGTCTTCTCTTTACATCTTGTTTATCTATAGGGAGGTATCCATGAAAGGTGAAAGATTGTCCATTCATACCGCTGGCCATTAAAGATAGGAGTATGGACGAAGGTCCTACCAACGGGATGATTTGAATGTCTTCTTTGTGTGCAATGTTTGTGATTTCTGCACCTGGATCAGCAACTCCAGGGCAACCTGCTTCCGAAATTAGTCCTACATTTTCGCCCTGCCTACAAGCGTCTAAAAAACCAAAAAGCTCTTGGGGTTCTGTGTGTTTGTTTAATACATGAATTTTCAGTGCATTCTGTGGCGTAGGAATTTCCATCAACTTTAAAAAGGCTCTTGCTGTTTTGCCGTTTTCAACAATAAATTCATCCAACTGACTTATTGTCTCTTTCACGGACAAGGGTAATACTTTTGTGGGTTTACAGTCGCCCAGAGTTGTAGGAATCATGTATAATTTACCCTTAGCCATTTAATTCCGTTTCAAGTTGATTTTTGATGATTTCACAAGCTTCGTCTAACAAGTCAAACACGAGTTTAAATCCATGATCTCCACCGTAGTAGGGGTCAGGAACATCTTCATTGCTACCGGGTTTGGATGCGTTTAAAATCATGTAAACTTTGCGTTTCTGTGCTTCGTTTTCAGCTAATTTGATGGTGTTTTCGTAATTGGATTTATCCATGACGTAAATTGCATCAAATTCATTCAAATCACTACTTTTTAAAGCCCTAGCTTTTTGTTCTTGAATCTCAATATTGTTAATTCTTGCGATGTGTTGTGACCTTGGGTCAGGAGCATTCCCTACATGATATGCGGCAGTTCCCGCCGAGTCAACATCTACGGGTAAGGATTTGCATTTATCAGCCATTATTCCTTCTGCCAATGGAGATCTGCAGATATTCCCTAGGCATACCATTAAAATTTTCTTTTTTTTCATGAGCAAAAAAAAAGCAGGAAAAGTTCCTGCTTGTGTATTTTTAGAGTTGTTGTAGTTCTAATTTTTTACTGAGATCATCAACGTAGGAGCGGAATTGTTTGTCAGTATCTACCAAGTTGTTTACCGTTTTACAGGCATGAAGTACTGTGGCGTGATCTTTTCCTCCACACTGGGCTCCGATGCTTGCCAATGACGATTTGGTTAGTTTTTTAGAAAAGAACATAGCTAACTGCCGGGCTTGTACGATACGTCGTTTTCTTGTCTTTGAGTTTAAAACCTCTAAACTTAAGTCAAAGTAATCGCAAATAACTTTTTGAATGTAGTCAATTGAAACCTCACGGGTTGTATTTTTCACAAAGCGGTCAATCATTTCCTTGGCAAGACTCAAGTTGATGTCTCTTTTGTTCAATGAAGATTGTGCTAAAAGTGAGATTAATGCGCCTTCCAGCTCGCGAATGTTTGACGTAATGCTGTAGGCAAGATATTCAATAACATCTTCAGGCATTTCAATGCCGTCGGTGTATAATTTTTTCTTTAGTATGGTTATTCTAGTTTGCAGACTTGGTGTTTGTAGGTCTGCAGAGAGTCCCCATTTAAACCGTGAAAGCAATCTTTGCTCCATGCCTTGAAGATCAACAGGTGCTCGATCTGACGTAAGAATAAGCTGTTTGCCCTGTTGGTGAAGGTGATTGAAAATGTGGAAGAATACGTCTTGTGTTTTTTCTTTCCCTGCAAAAAATTGCACATCATCAATAATCAATACATCAATCATCTGGTAGAAATGTACGAAGTCATTTCTCGTGTTATTCCTGATCGAGTCGATGAATTGTTGTGTGAATTTTTCGGCAGAAACATAAAGTACCGTTTTATCAGGGTAACTGTCTTTAATTTCAATACCTATAGCATGCGCTAAGTGTGTTTTACCTAACCCCACTCCTCCATATAGAAGTAATGGGTTGAAGGAGGTACCCCCGGGGTTATTTCCTACTGCATAACTCGCCGATCGTGCCAATCGATTGCAATCTCCTTCAATAAAGTTTTCAAAACTGTAATTTGGATTTAATTGCGATTCTATATTAACCTTTTTTAACCCAGGAATGACAAATGGGTTTTTCACACCTGCAGCTGCAACTTCTACCGGAACAGCCACTTTAGGGTTGTTGATAGGAGGTCTGTTATTGCTAGGTATTTTTACGGTATATGGATTGGTGTTGCCGTATGTGTTTTCCATTACTATGGAGTAAACCAATTTCGCTTCTTCTCCAAGCTCTTTCCCTACGGCAGTTTTCAGTAATTTAATGTAGTGTTCCTCAATCCATTCATAAAAGAATTTACTCGGTACTTGTATATTGAGCGTTCGACCTTTTAACTTAACCGGTTGAATCGGTAGAAACCATGTTTTGAAACTTTGTTCAGAGATATTATCCTTTATAAAAGTCAAGCAATTTTTCCATACGAGTTCAGGTGTATTTTTCATTTACAGAATGACGAGTTAAAAGGGGGTTCGTGCCTTGTTTTATTTAGACGCTATTTTTACGTCTTATGCTTACACAAATGTGTGAACAAAAAAGTTAAGAAAAAAATAAAATTGCTATTGATAATTAACTTTCTTTTTCATAACTAAGGATTTGCCATCGTATAAAATAAAATATATAATTTGAGAATATTTTACTTGCTGAATTTGATTGGATTTTGTTTTTGATATTTACGATCGATATTTTATATTAATTGTTTTTGTTTTGAATCCATTACGCACGTAAATTTACGATTATGTTAGAACATCAATTAAAGTTCCGGGTTTTATATTCCGATACCGATAAAATGGGGTATATGTATTACGGTAGATATGCTAAGTACTTGGAAATGGGTAGGGTAGAGTTGCTTAGGGACCTAGGCTTGTCGTACGTTAGCATGGAAGACAGTGGACTAATAATGCCTGTTTTAGATCTTAAAATAAAGTACATTAAGCCTTTGTATTACGATGAGGAAATTATTCTGAAGACGAAAATTATAAAAAGGCCTGGTACTAGGATATTTTTTGAATATGAGTTGATAAATCCAGATGGAGTTTTAACTACTTTGGCTGAAACAACCTTAGTTTTTGTTGATCGAGACTCTCGGAAACCTTGTTTGATTCCTAGTGATTTTAAGCGTAAAATAGACGCTTATTTTGAGTGATATTGAGAGCTTTGAATGGGAGGGTTTAATAGCTGATTTTATTTCAAAAAAGTATAGAAAATACAATAAAAAAAAAGAGAGGTCAAAGCCTCTCTTTTTTTAGAAATATTATGAAGCAAGAATTACTTGCGTTTCATTACGGTTTCTACAGATTTTACGATATCAGTTCGAGTCAATCCATATTTTTCCATAAGAAGGGCAGGGACACCCGATTCACCAAAACTATCGTTTACGGCTACCATCTCTAATGGTGTTGGATTCTTACGAGCTAATAATTGAGCAACGCTATCACCTAAACCGCCATTCATTTGGTGCTCTTCAGCAGTAACTACACAACCTGTTTTTCCTACAGATTTCAAAATAGCATCTGCATCTAGAGGTTTGATGGTATGAATGTTAATTACTTCAGCGTCAATGCCCATGTCCGCAAGAATGTGACCCGCTTCAATGGCTTCCCAAACAAGGTGACCTGTTGCTAAAATGGTTACGTCAACACCTTCATTAAGCATGACTGCCTCACCAATTTTGAATTCTTGATTATCAGGAGTGAAAACCGGCATTTTAGGACGTCCAAAACGCAAATAAACAGGGCCCTCATATTCTGCAATGGCCAGGGTAGCTGCTTTGGTTTGATTGTAGTCACAAGGATTGATAACAACCATTCCGGGTAACATTTTCATCATACCTAAGTCTTCTAAAACTTGATGTGTTGCACCATCCTCACCTAGAGTTAATCCGGCATGAGAAGCACAAATTTTCACGTTTTTATTTGAGTAGGCTATGGATTGTCTTACTTGGTCGTAAACTCTTGAAGTGGCGAAGTTTGCAAAGGTTCCTGTAAAAGGAATTTTCCCTCCAATCGTCATTCCGGCAGCCATACTCATCATATTGGCTTCAGAAATCCCTACTTGGAAAAATCGTTCTGGAAATTCATTTTCGAAAGCATTCATTTTCAATGATCCGGTAAGGTCAGCGCACAAGCCGACTACGTTTTCATTTTTTTGAGCGGCTTCTAAAAGTCCATCGCCAAATCCTGAACGGGTATCTTTTGTTTCTGTGTATGTGTATTTTTTCATCTGAGGGGCTTTTTAGTAGTCTCCTAATGTTTCTTCGTTTTGGGCCAATGCAATAGCTAGTTCTTCGTCATTAGGGGCAACACCGTGCCATTTATGAGATCCCATCATGTAGTCGACTCCATTACCCATTTCGGTATGAAGTAAAATACAAATAGGTTTTCCATTTCCAGTTCTCGATTTAGCTTCTTCTAGGGCGGCAACAACTTTTGTCATGTTGTTTCCTTCTTTTTCTACCAGTACGTCGAAACCAAATGCTGTGAACTTTGCTTCAAGACTTCCCATGTTCATCACTTCGTCAGTACTACCGTCAATTTGCTGTCCGTTAAGATCTACTGTACAGATTAGGTTGTCAACTTTCTTTGCAGAGGCATACATGGCTGCTTCCCAGATCTGACCTTCTTGCAATTCGCCATCACCATGAAGCGAGTAAACGATTCGGTCATCACCATTCAATCTTTTTGTTTCAGCTGCACCTACGGCAACAGACATTCCTTGACCTAATGATCCTGAAGCCATACGAACTCCTGGTAAACCCTCATGTGTGGTAGGGTGACCTTGTAATCGGCTATCGATTTTTCGGAACGTAGCTAACTCAGCTACATCAAAATAGCCAGAATGAGCCAGAACACTGTAAAAAACAGGGGAGATATGACCGTTAGATAAAAAGAATAAATCTTCACCTTTTCCATCCATGTTAAAGGAAGAATCGTGTTTCATTATTTCGAAGTACAATGCGACTAGAAATTCTGTACAACCTAATGATCCACCAGGGTGACCGGAATTATTTGCATGAACCATGCGTACTATGTCTCTGCGTACTTGACTTACAGTTTGTTCGAGTTTTTGGATGTTTGCCATGAGCTTTTTAGAAAATTTTCGAACCAAAAATACAATAAAAAAGAAGATATAGAAGGTTTCGATAATACGATTTTATTCACCCCTATACTCTAAACGTATTCTTGCACCAAAAGGCTTGTTACGTTTGACTGAAAACATACTGTAATTTAGTCTAAATATGATCGATGAACTCTGTACTCAATAGTGCCCATACGAAGTATCTAACTAGACGTCCAATGAACATAAAGACTCCTGTTTTTAGTATAGAACTTCGTATAACACCTAGGCTAATCAAAATGAGGGAGCCGAATATGGGTATCCAACAAAATAAAGCAAGGATTTCAGAAGGAAATCGGTCTTTCCATGTAAATTGGTTGAGTTTGTTGGGGTTTATCTTTAGGTATTTTTCAATCAGGTCCCACCGGGTGTAGTAACCCATAAAAAAGGCAGTGTAACCACCCAACCAATTCCCTATAGTTGCAACTAGTACCAGAGGGATTAGAGGGAAGCCTTTGTAAAGAAGAATTCCCAGTAAGATCTCAGCACCAAAAGGTACGACAGAGCCTGCTAAAAAAGCTGCAAAAAACAATCCCCAGTACCCATATACAGCCCATGATTCCATAAGGGGTAAAGGTATGTAATTTAGTAAATGGGTTTTGACATCTATTTTGTAATTTTTACATAGATTTGAAAATATATTAATATTATAGTTTTGTAATTATGGAATTAAAACGCCGCTATTCATCCAAAAATAAAATTAGAATAGTCACTGCAGCTTCTTTGTTTGATGGTCACGATGCGGCTATCAATATCATGCGTCGTATTATTCAAGCTACAGGCGTTGAAGTTATTCATCTAGGTCACGATCGTTCTGTTGAGGAAGTTGTAAATACAGCGATACAAGAAGATGTGAATTCTATCGCTATGACTTCCTATCAAGGGGGACATAATGAGTATTTTAAGTACATGTACGACCTACTTCAAGAAAAAGGAGCCGGACATATTCGGATCTTTGGAGGTGGAGGAGGCGTGATTCTTCCCGATGAGATTGACGACTTGATGAATTATGGCATAACAAGAATATATTCTCCTGATGATGGTCGTGAGATGGGCTTACAGGGAATGATCGATGATCTGGTAGAGAAGAGTGATTTCGCTACCGGGGAGCATCTTCCTGAAGATGTGCTTGATAAAATACAAGCCAAAGACAAAAAAATAATTGCTCAGGCCATCTCTGCAGCGGAGAATTTTCCTGAGAAATATGAAGATACGTTAAATGTAATTCGTGAGCTTTCTGCTAAGAACCGGGTTCCTGTATTGGGAATTACAGGTACGGGCGGCGCAGGTAAGTCTTCTTTGGTGGACGAATTGGTTCGTCGTTTTTTAATTGATTTTGAGGACAAGCAAATTGCCATCGTTTCTGTAGATCCTTCCAAAAGAAAAACCGGCGGGGCTTTATTGGGTGACCGTATTCGCATGAATGCCATCAATAATGAACGGGTTTACATGCGCTCTCTGGCTACGCGTCAATCTAATCTGGCACTTTCAAAGCACGTTTCCGAAGCTTTGGAAGTTTTAAAAGCAGCGAATTTTGACCTGATCATTCTTGAAACTTCGGGTATTGGCCAGTCTGATACGGAAATTGAAGAATTTTCTGATACGAGTTTATATGTGATGACCCCTGAATACGGGGCAGCTACACAGTTGGAGAAAATAGACATGTTGGATTTTGCCGATGTGATCGCTTTAAATAAATTCGACAAGCGTGGTGCTTTAGATGCCTTGCGTGATGTAAAGAAACAATACAAGCGCAACCATAATTTATGGGAAGTCAATGATGATGAACTTCCGGTTTATGGAACCATCGCCTCTCAGTTCAATGATCCGGGGATGAATTCTCTCTACCGTGCGGTCATTGATAAGATCGATGAAAAGACAGGGGCTGATCTAAGTTCCAATTTTGTTCCCTCAGAAGAACAATCTGAAAAGATCTTTATTATTCCACCCAAACGTGTACGTTATCTTTCTGAGATCGCAGAAAACAACAGAGCCTACGATAAGTGGGTGGATGAGCAGGTTGAAGTCGCTCAGAAACTGTATGCCTTAAATGAGTCGATGCTAACCCTTAAAGCTTCCGGACTTGAAGATAAAGATCGATTGATCAAAGGTCTTCAGGAGGCTTACGAGAAAGTTGCCCTTGATCTGGCACCTAAGAACATGCTTATTATTGAGCAATGGGCAGAAAAGCTTGAGAAATACAAAGCTCCTTTGTATAAGTTTAAAGTAAGAGACAGAGAATTAGCCATTCAAACGCATTCTGAATCGCTTTCTCACATTCAAATACCAAAAGTCTGCCTCCCGAAATACAAGGGATGGGGCGACATTCTCCGCTGGTCACTTCAGGAAAATGTACCGGGTGAATTTCCGTTTACTTCGGGTTTATTTCCTTTTAAAAGAGAAGGAGAAGATCCAACGCGTATGTTTGCCGGTGAAGGTGGTCCTGAGCGAACGAACCGTCGATTTCACTACGTAAGTTTGGGAATGCCCGCCAAGCGTCTCTCCACAGCATTTGATTCCGTTACTTTATACGGTAATGATCCCGGACACCGTCCTGATATCTACGGGAAGATCGGTAATGCCGGTGTTTCGATCTGTTGTTTGGATGATGCCAAGAAATTATATTCCGGTTTCGATTTGTCGGCTTCAAGCACTTCTGTTTCGATGACCATCAATGGTCCTGCACCCATGTTATTGGCTTTCTTTATGAATACGGCTATCGATCAGCAGTGTGAATTGTACATTAAAGAGCAGGGTTTAGAAAAAGAAGTTGAGGCTAAGGTCGAAGCGATCTTTAAGAAAAGAGGTGTTGCCAGGCCGACCTATCAGGGAGATCTACCGGAAGGGAATGATGGTTTAGGATTGATGTTATTAGGTCTTACAGGTGACCTAATTCTTCCTGAGGATGTGTACCACGATATTAAGAAACGGACTTTGTCTCAGGTGAGAGGAACGGTACAGGCAGATATTTTAAAAGAAGATCAGGCACAAAACACTTGTATTTTTTCTACGGAATTCGCTTTGCGTTTGATGGGAGATGTTCAGGCGTATTTTATACAGCATAGCGTTCGTAATTTCTATTCGGTATCCATTTCCGGTTACCATATTGCCGAGGCCGGTGCAAATCCAATCACACAACTGGCATTTACTTTAAGTAATGGTTTCACCTATGTAGAGTATTATTTAAGTCGTGGTATGGATATTAACGACTTCGGTCCGAATTTATCCTTCTTTTTCTCCAATGGTATTGATCCAGAATATTCTGTGATTGGTAGGGTTGCCCGAAAGATTTGGGCGAAGGCGATGAAGAATAAATACGGTGCTGGTGAGCGTGCTCAGAAATTGAAATACCACATTCAAACTTCTGGGCGTTCCTTACACGCACAGGAGATCGACTTTAATGACATCCGTACCACACTTCAGGCTTTGTATGCTATTTATGACAATTGCAACTCTCTACATACCAATGCATATGACGAAGCAATTACAACACCTACAGAGGATTCTGTTCGTAGAGCGATGGCCATTCAGTTGATTATCAATCGTGAACTTGGACTCGCTAAAAATGAAAACCCGATTCAAGGTTCATTTATCATAGAGGAACTTACCGACCTCGTTGAGGCGGCTGTATTGGAAGAGTTTGATCGTATTAATGAAAGAGGTGGCGTACTGGGTGCTATGGAAACCATGTATCAAAGAGGAAAGATCCAGGAAGAGAGTCTTTATTATGAAACCTTAAAGCATACAGGTGAATATCCTATTATAGGAGTAAACACTTTTCTGAGTTCTAAGGGTTCTCCTACGGTAATTCCTGTGGAAGTGATCTGTGCTGCGGAAGAAGAGAAGAAGTATCAGATCAGTATGCTTGAAGAGCTACATGAGGCGCATAAAGATGCTGAGGCTGATTCTTTGAAAAGACTCCAGGATGCAGCGCTTCACAATGAAAACATATTCGCTGAAATGATGGAAGTTGCCAAGACTTGTTCTTTGGGGCAAATGACTTCAGCCTTATTTGAAGTCGGGGGGCAGTATCGTAGGAACATGTGACTTCAAAACCTATTTTTTTCAGCCATCCTTTTAAGGGTGGCTTTTTTTTATCCAATAATTAGCATTTAACAATAAAGCTTTTACGTAGTTAAGTATATAAAAACTTATTTTACTATATTGCAATGTATTTACATAATTAAATACTAAACTAAAACTCCCCCCTCGAATGAAATACATCTTAGTAAGGATGTTATTATTGGTGTCCTTTAACCAAAATGCTCAAGTTGTTTCTGAGTGCACATCGCCAGACAATTCAGCCAAAAATTTAGTAGAAATGATTATTGGAGAAGGTGTAGAATTCTCGAATGTAATTTATAAGGGACATGAATGTTCGGCAGGATCTTTTGATGGAATCTTTGAACGTGGGTTTGAAACTGGTTTGGTTTTGGCTACGGATGGTATAATTTCAATTACACCGGGGAATCGTGGAGAGAACCATAGGTCCTACGGAATAGAATCCGATTTATCGAAACAACTTGAGATGATTGGGGCAACTTCCAATAATTTGTATAATGTCATTACGCTTGAGTTTGATTTTATTCCCAAGTCTGATAAACTCAGTTTTGAATATATTTTTGCATCTAATGAATATTCTAGTTTCACTTGTTCTAGGTACAATGATATTTTTGGTTTTTTTCTCTCGGGGCCGGGTATCGAGGGCCCCTTTACAAACAATGCACAAAACATCGCTTTAGTGCCAGACCCTCAAGATTCTTTAGTTTTAACACACACACCGGTCATAATCAATTCCATCAATTCTGGCAGATCTTCTACTTTTGACGCATCACTTTGTGATAGTATTGATGTAAATTGGAGGTCCTATTCTAAGTTTTATGTAGATAATTCATCCGAAAAATCAATTTCTTTTTTAGGTCATACAACTCCTTTAAAAACAACAGCTAACCTAATCCCATGTGAGACCTACCATATAAAATTAGCTCTTGCAGATTGTAGTGATGGCTTACTTAATTCTGCTGTATTTCTGAAACGAAATTCCTTCAATTCAGTACCCAAGATTAATTATTCTATAAAGTCAAACATGAGTGCTATTTTTGATGATTCATGGGAGAGCCCGAATCATTTGTATGAGGGATGTGGGACCGCCTCAATTAGTTTTAAAAGGACTGATACTGTCAAAGGCCCAATTGCACACAAAATTTCGGTCAGTGGAACGGCAAGAAATCAATTGGATTATAACTTAACAAATATTACAGATAGTTTAGTAATCATACCGGAAGATGACACACTTGCAACTTTAATTATTTCTGTGCATAATGATTCAATTGACGAAGATGTTGAACAATTAACGGTTAGAGTTTACCCATTCGTTCAAGATTGTTATGGGAGCTTATACGACTCGGTTGTTTTTAAAATTTTTGATCAGCCGGATATTGCCCTAAACGTATCTGATGGTATACAACTTGAGTGTCCAGGTGATGAAGTAACCCTAAGGGCAAATGCCAGTGGGGGTATAGTAGGACTTGTAGATTCACAAGAAGTTCAAACGAGTTTCAATTATCAATGGTTGGGTGAGGGTTTTGGTGCCGAACACATTGTAAGTCCAAACGAACCAAAAACGTACTATGTTCTTGCAACCGACTTGTGCCATCAACAAATTTTAGATTCAGCTTTTGTCGATATTACACCCCAGAATGAATTAATTGTGGATTCAGAACATGTAACCATTTGCTCTTACCACAAAGAGGAGTTGTGTATAAATATTTTATCAGGAAATGGTGGGTTTAATTACAGATGGCCTAATGGTTCTAAAGATTCTTGTGCTCAGGTATTTCCGGGTATTTACCCTGTATTGGTAAAAGATAAATGCGGAAATGAAGATACGACATATGCTCAACTTGTGGTTGAGAACCTTCCCAAGCCTTCTTTTGAAATTAGGGAAGTAATTCCTGATAGTTTGGGTGTGCGCTTGAATAATTTAACATCTAAATCGAACGAACTTGAATACGTTTGGGATTTTGGTGATGCAAGTGGTTCTTATGAATATCAACCCCCAATACATTATTTTGAAAATCGAGGAATTTATTACATCCATTTGAACCTGTACAATCCAATGACTTCTTGCTTTGAGGAAACAGGGAAATGGGTTAAAGTTGCTTCTTCTTATCATTTTTATGCACCCAATTCTTTTACTCCTAATGGAGATGGTGTTAATGACGCTTTCAATCCATTTATTGTTGGTCATCAAGACTATGAATTGTTTATTTATGATCGATGGGGACAGCAAGTTTTTTATTCCAATCAATTAGATAACGGTTGGGATGGCACATTGAACTCTAAACCTGTAAAGGAAGGTATTTACGTGTACAAGGTTTATGTGACAGCGTACTTAACAAATCTTAATTTTCAGGAGTCTGGTACGATTAGTTTATTTCGTTGAAGATTATGTAGCCAAAAAAAAACCTCTAGAATAGAGGTTTTTTTTGTTTTAATCACTTGATAAAGATTACATGTGAATGACTTCGTCATAAGCATCTGCAACGGCTTCCATAACAGCTTCGCTCATGGTTGGATGAGGATGAATAGCTTTTAAGATCTCATGACCTGTAGTTTCAAGTTTTCGAGCAACAACCGCTTCTGCAATCATTTCGGTAACATTAGCACCAATCATATGGCAACCTAACCACTCACCGTATTTCGCATCGAAAATAACTTTTACGAATCCATCTTTATGTCCGGCAGCACTTGCTTTTCCTGAGGCTGAGAATGGGAATTTACCAACTTTAATCTCAAACCCTGCTTCTTTAGCAGCTTTTTCAGTATATCCTACGGAAGAAATTTCAGGAGAACAGTAAGTACAACCCGGAATATTGTTCATATTCATTGGCTCTACATCCATTCCGGCTATTTTTTCTACACAGTTAATTCCTTCTGCAGAAGCGACGTGTGCCAAAGCAGGACCCGGAATGACATCTCCAATTGCATAGTAACCAGGAATATTCGTTTGGTAGTAATCGTTTACTAATATTCGCCCTTGATCCGTTGCAATTCCTACATCTTCCAGACCAATATTTTCGATATTTGCGGTGATACCTACTGCAGAAAGAACGATATCGGCTTCAAGAGTTTCTTCACCTTTTTTCGTTTTAACGGTAGCTTTACATGTTTTACCGGAAGTATCCACCTTTTCTACAGAAGAACTTGTCATTACTTTGATGCCTGCTTTCTTAAATGAACGCTCTAATTGCTTAGATACATCTACATCCTCAACAGGAACGATATTTGGCATGAACTCTACAACTGTTACATCTGTACCCATGGCATTGTAGAAGTAAGCAAACTCAACCCCGATTGCACCCGACCCTACTACGATCATCTTCTTTGGGGCTTTCTTTAAGGTAAGCGCTTCGCGGTAGCCGATAATTTTCTTTCCGTCCTGAGGAAGGTTTGGCAATTGGCGCGAACGAGCCCCTGTAGCTAAAATAATGTTCTTAGCTGAGTATTCGGTAGCTTTTCCTTTGTCATCCGTAACGAGTACTTTCTTTCCAGGAGCAACTTTACCCATTCCTTTAAGAACCTCGATTTTGTTTTTTTTCATCAGGAATTCGATTCCCTTACTCATTCCACCGGCAACATCACGGCTTCTTTTTACAACGGCAGAAAAATCTGCATCCACATCGGCTACTTTAATACCGTAGTCTTCTGCATGATTGATATATTCGAATACCTGAGCACTCTTTAAAAGAGCTTTTGTAGGAATACATCCCCAGTTCAGGCAAATACCTCCTAAATTTTCTTTTTCAACTATGGCTGTTTTCAAGCCCAATTGAGAAGCACGTATCGCGGTTACGTATCCTCCAGGGCCACTTCCTACTACAATTAGATCAAAGTTCATGTTTTAATAATTTTCTATAGTACTAAAATAGACTGCGAATTTAAGAATTTGTTTTTTACTTTTTGCTTTGCACGACCAATAGTTTAAGACATTTAGAGGAATAGAATTTGTCTAAGGATGAAGTTTGATGATGTGAAATTCATTTCAATGATCGTTTTTAATTCGCAAATTGTACTTTGTAGCTAAGAACAATTCAATTGACGGCCCCCTCAAATTGTTTGATTGATGCAATGAGTTTTATTAATAGCGTGGTGAAATCGTCTTATAATTGGTATTTTTGCAATTGTGAAACAAAAACGTTCAAATATTAGTGAATCTGTTCGCAGAGAGTTGGAGTTTGGAAAGATTGTAGACCTTTTGGAGGATTTCTCCAAGAGTAAGTCCAACAAGGAGCGAATTCGACATTTATCCATCTTGTACAACCCTAAGGTTTTAAATGAACATCTTGATCGGTTGTATGAGTTCCAGTTGATTCAGTCGGATTCTGACTTCCCTAGATTTGAATATTTAGACTTGGGAGAAGTACTCAACTATTTGAAAATTCAGAACTCGGTACTCACAGAAGAGCAGTTTTTCGATATTTATCACGCTTCCATATGGGTCAATTCACTGATACATTTCATCAACAACAACGAATATGAAATCCCTAGAATCACTGCCCTTATTGGTGATTTGAAAAAAAGTTTAACCATAAAAAAACGCATTGAGAAGGTTTTTTCTCCTCGAAGGTTCATTCGTCCTAATGCTTCAAAAACCCTCTCGGATATCCGAGAAGATATTCATAAAAAAAGAGCTCAGGTAGATAAGTCTTTTCAAGACTCTATGAGCCATTATGTTCAGCTGGGTTATTTAGCAGACATCAAAGAGTCATTTGCCGATGAAGTGTCACTTTTAGCCGTAGCTTCAGAGTTTAAGCGCAAAGTGAAAGGACAAGTTCGTGGACAATCTAAAACCAAGAGCATCACTTTTATTGAGCCTGAAAAATGTATTTCTCTTAATCGTGAATTGAGACATCTGTATCAAGAAGAAGAAGAAGAGATACGAAGAATATTGAAAGAACTTACAGCAGATCTGGCTGAACACATCGATCGCATCGTAGTTTATCGGGATTTAATTGAAGAGTTTGATTTTTTAAATGCCAAACTGAACTTGGCTGAATTGATGAACGCTAATCGGCCAAAAGTTTCAAAATCTCGTGCAATAAAGATCAAAGAAGCCTACCACCCCTTATTGTATATCGAGAACAATAAAAAGGGGGTAAAAACAATCCCTCAAGATATTTATTTCGATGATGCTCATCGTGTTTTGGTAATTTCGGGTCCTAATGCAGGGGGGAAGTCGATTACTTTGAAAACTTTTGGATTGAATCAACTCATGCTTCAAGCCGGATTGTTTATTCCTGTTCATCCGAATTCATCCCTAAGTGTCTTTCATGATATTTTCACTGACATTGGTGACAACCAGTCTATAGAAAATGAGTTGAGCACCTATTCCTATCGTTTGACGCGAATGAAAGAGATACTTGCGAATTCGGGTAAGTCGTCATTCATTTTAATTGATGAGTTTGGTTCGGGTTCTGACCCTGTATTGGGGGGTGAACTCGCGGGTGTGTTTTTTCAAGAAAGAGTTAATAGTGGAGCTATAGGTGTTCTAACAACGCACTATGGTAATATTAAAGTTCTAGCAGATCAAACGGATTATGCAGAAAACGCATGTATGTTGTTTGATGACGATCAATTGAAGCCCTTGTATAAATTAAAGGTCGGACAGCCAGGGAGTTCATATACCTTTGAAGTGGCTAAAAACGTCGGAGTACCCAAGGTTTTGATTGACAAAGCTCGTGCAGGTTTAAAAAACGGAACGGTTCGTTTTGAAGATACGATACATCACTATCAGCGTTTAACTACAGAGTTGCAATTGAGTCAGGAAGAATTGAAGGAGCAAGCTTCTGTAGTCGATGCACAAAGAGATGCGTATGAGCTAAAGCTGAAGTCGATTGAGGAAAAGTTAGAATCTCAAAGGTTTATTATGGAGTTTCAATCCAAGTATTTGCAGTTGGGTAAACGAGTCAATAAACTCATAGAGCTCTACCGAGAGGGTACAACGATGAAATCTATTTTGCCTAGAATCAGAAAAATCATCGAAAAAGAGTCTAACCGGAAAGAAGAATTCAATGAAAATCGACTTAAAGTTTCACAGAAGAAAAAGCCAGTGAAAAATGATTTTTGCATTGGTGAGCAGGTTCGTATTCAGGGCACCAACCAAGAAGGTGAAATTCTTGAGCTCAAATCAAACGCTGCATTACTCCAGATTGGTTTTGCAAAATTGGAAGTTAAATTTGACAAGCTGGAAAAAGTAGAGAGGCACCAACAATAAATTGACCCTGGTATTCGTTTATTTAATTAATGAATAATTCTTGTTTTGTGACAAGATGATTTTTTTTTACTTTGTGTACATTACTTAATAGTTAATATATCTTTGCAAAAAAAAAAATAATATAAATGAGAAAACAAATTGTTGTAGCAAATTGGAAAATGAACAACAGTCCCACTCAGTCAAGTCAACTATGTTCATTGATTCTCAGTAAAATGAGGCCTACAGATAAAGAAGTGATCATAGCACCCTCTTATTTATATTTAAATTCTGTTGTAGCGACCACCCAAAATAGTACCATCAAAGTTGCCGCACAAAACTGTCATCAGGAAATTTCAGGTGCTTATACGGGTGAGGTGTCAGCTTCTATGCTCGCTGATTTGGGTTTGGATTATGTTATCCTTGGTCATTCTGAACGAAGGTATTATTACGGTGAAGACAATTCACTTTTAGCAAAAAAGGTTAGCTCAGCACTCTCTCAAGGCTTAAAGGTGATTTATTGTTGTGGAGAAACTTTAGATCAAAGAATCTCTGGTGCTCATTTAGATAGAATAACAAAGCAGCTTACAGAAGGACTCTTTCACTTACCTGCAAAAGCAATGAAAAATATTGTTATTGGATACGAACCCATTTGGGCCGTAGGTACAGGGATAACTGCTACAAGCGCTCAAGCCCAAGAAATGCATGCACATATTCGGAGTGCTCTTTCCGATAAATACGGTGCCGATGTTGCCCATGATACATCTATATTATACGGAGGTTCATGTACACCGTCAAATGCAAAGGAATTGTTTGCACAAAAAGACGTTGACGGTGGGTTAATTGGTGGAGCATCTCTTAATGCCGATGATTTTCTTGCCATTGTAAACGCGTAAATGATGAATTATATTGAAGTTAGTTTTTCTATCAAAGCACTAGATTCTGCAGAGATAAATGCCGAAATGGTCAGAGAGATATTGGTTGCTGAATTGGGTGTCTTAGATTTTGAAAGTTTTATCAATACCAAAGAGGGTCTTGAAGCCTACTGTCAAGAGGATGTTTTTGATGAAGCGTCGTTAAGAGATCTTTACATATTCCAAAATCCCGATTTTGAGATTCATTTGGAAGTGAAAACCATTCAGCAACAGAATTGGAATGCCGAATGGGAGAAAAACTTCAAGCCTATTGAAGTTGAGGGACGATGTGTGGTAAGAGCACCTTTTCACGATAAAAAACAAGTAGAATACGATATTGTTATTGAGCCTAAAATGTCTTTCGGAACGGGGCATCATGAAACAACCCATCAAATGATAGCTCAGCTATTGGATATAGACGTTCTAGGTAAACGTGTTTTAGACATGGGTTGTGGTACAGGAATATTAGCCATATTGGCTTGTATGAAAGGTGCTTCTTCAATTACGGCTATTGATATTGATGAGTGGGCTTATCAAAATACCTTAGAGAATGTTCGCAACAACCAGTGTTCGCAGGTTATTGTCAAAAAAGGAGGAGCGGAGCTTCTCAAGAATCATGAATACGACCTTATTTTAGCCAATATTAATCGCAATATCTTATTAAATGACATGGAGTCGTATGCGAACTCTATGCGTTCTGAATCTGTCATTGTATTCAGTGGTTTCTATATTTCAGATATTAATACGATTAATCAAAAAGCACGCTCCATGGGCATGCGCTTATTACGTCAAAGTGAAAGAAATAGCTGGGTTGCACTCGTCTATCAGATGGTTTAAAAAAAAATCATTATTAGAGTCCTCTTCTCTTTCATCGGATTTATAATGATTTATTGCTTTGTTAATCTTCAAGAAGATGATTGGACTTTTTCCTTAATACCATTTTTTTTGAATCCGTAGTTTTCTCCCCATCTTCTTGAGATCAGTATTTAAACACCTATAATATGAGTGATGTTACCTATTGACTGCTAGTGGTTTATATGATTACGTTTGTGTAATGTAATAATTAACAAATGTATGAGATGAGAAAGGTGGATATTGTTCGTTTAATGTTTTTATTGATTTTGTGTGTGAGTAGTGTCAGATGTATTTATGCAGAATCATTTGATGGTACAGCAGATACTGATTATGCTGAAATTGTATATGGCGGTGAAACAGAAGATCCACCAGTAGTGCAGGGCTGTTTGGATGTCAATGCAGACAACTACAACGCAGAGGCAACGATACAAGGTTTAGACGACTACGGAAACATCGCCTGTGATTACAGCTCATGTGATGACATTCCAGATGCAGAAGGGTGTTTCTATCCAAATAACTACTCAGCATTTAATGCAGACTTTACCCCTGCACTATGTGATGAGTATGGCGGAACAGCATGTACAGCTGGAGTGCAGGGCTGTTTGGATGTTAATGCAGACAACTACAACGCAGAGGCAACGATACAAGCTACAGACCAGTTCGGAAACATCGCTTGTGATTACAGTTCATGTGATGATATTCCAGATGCAGAAGGATGTATATATCCAGCTAAATACTCAGTCTTCCATGAAAACTTTACTACAGCGAATTGTGTTGAGTACGGAGGAACGGCATGTCAGGAAGCAGCAGCAGATGTAGAAGGTTGTTTGAATCCAAATGCAGACAACTACAACGCAGAGGCAACGATACAAGGTTTAGACGAGTACGGAAACATCGCATGTGATTACAGCTCATGTGATGATATTCCAGATGCAGAAGGGTGTTTCTATCCAAATAACTACTCAGCATTTAATGCAGACTTTACAGCTGCACTATGTGATGAGTATGGCGGAACAGCATGTACAGCTGATAACGGTGTAGAACCAGAAAACGTAAGTGTAACTTTCCAGGTAGACATGAGTTCTGTAGAAACAAATGCAGACGGTGTATATCTTGCTGGTGGAGCGTTTGGACAAGACGGTCATTTATTGACCGATAACGGTTCTGACGTATGGAGTGTAACTTTAGAGTTAGCCCCAGGACAACATTTATACAAATTTAGAAACCAGCCCTCCTATGGAACTTGGGATGGCTTTGAAGATCCTACAGGTTTGATATCTGGTGGATGTAACACAGGTACTTACAACGATCGTTTTGTAGATGTAGCAGATTCTGACATCGTATTAGATGTTGTAAGTTATGGAAGCTGTACAGCAGACGCACAAGATGTTTACAATTCTGCGTTGCAGTCAAACACGAACAATGCGCTCCTTTCCGCAGGAGGAGATGATTCCGGATCAGATATTTCAATCAGTTATTCCATAGGACAGGTTTTTAATGATACCCATTCGAGTATTCATCATGGTGTACAGCAGACTGAATTGGGATGTACCCATATTGATGCATGCAATTACAATATCAATGCGACTGATCATGATGGTTCTTGTCAATTTGCAGAGGTATACTACAATTGTAATGGTACTTGTTTGAATGATACCGATAACGATGGCGTATGTGATGAATTAGAGATTGTAGGCTGTCAGGATGATGTTGCATGTAATTACAATTTACAGGCCACAGATTCCGGGACTTGTACTTATGCAAATGGATGTGATGAATGTTCAGGAGCTATTGATGGCTCTGGGACTGTAGTAGACAACGATACTGATAACGATGGCGTTTGTAATGATGATGAGATACTAGGGTGTATGGATCAATCGGCTTTAAATTTCGATTTGAATGCAACCGATGCTGATGGGTCTTGTATGATTCCAAGCCTGATCACTTGTGGGTCGTCAGTGACAGGTTCGACTACAGGAACCCTAAACAATTACGGAGGTCCATCTGCGGAAGCCATCTATCGATTTGAGGCCGATGTTACTGGCGATTATGAATTTTCATCTTGCGGCTCTGATTATGATACCTATTTGAGAATTTATGATGCAAACATGAATGAGTTGTATTCGGCTGATGATGATGGAGATTGTAACCATCAGGCCATTATAAATAGAGAATTATCACCGGGTAGTTATTACGTTTTAATAGAAGGTTATCAGGAGTTAGCCGGCTTTTATACTTTGACAGTCACTTGTCCAACAACAAGTACAGAGGGAAATCGTAGCCTTATTTTGTCGGACTCTTCACCTAATTATGCGTCCAATTCTCCTATGTTGTACAATGTACAGGTGTTTATGAAAGATTCTTATGGTGACGGATGGAATGGGAATACGTATGAAATTTCTCAATCTGGCAGTTCTTATGCTCATGGAGGCGGAGGATTCACAACGGGTTATGAAGCAGAAGAATCGTGGATGTTGGCCGAGGGCTGTTATAAAATGCGTGTCGGAGGGGGCGACTGGCCTCAAGAAGTTTCCTGGCATACCGTGGTGAGTAACCCTTCTGCGGGAACGTCAATCACGCAAGGAACGATTGGAGAAGTTGATTTGGCGGTTGGTTCTTTTGATTGTGGTTCTCATTCTTGGCTGAATTCGGCTCGTTTGGATTCCCCGCCCCAAATCGAAGAAGTTATTGAGTCAACCGTTGAACTTGAGCTATCTACATCCCTAGAAATGTCAACGAATTTATTGATCCTAAATAGTAAGGGCTTGAGTGAAGGGGAACGGTTGTATTGTCAATTGTATGATGTTTTGGGGAATTTGTTGGCTAGCAAAGAAGTTGTCGATGCACGAACAGATATTGCTATGGATTATTTACCTGCAGCTGTTTACATGCTGAAAGTTAGTGCCTACAACAACGAAACTTTAAAAACATTTAAGATTGTTAAACACTAAGAAATTATGAAAAGATTATTTTATGTTGTCATAGCGTTATTCATTACGACGAGTGCCTTTGCTCAGACTCCTGAAAAAGTAAGCTGTCAAGCCGTAATTCGAGATGCAGAAGGTGTCTTGGTGATTGATAAAGAGCTTGACATAACGATGAGCATCCTACAGGGCAGTGATTTAGGAACAGCGATTTATGTGGAAACCCACTCCACCCAGACCAACGCCAACGGCTTGGTGAGTTTAACGATAGGCTCGGGTGTAGCTCTCGGTGCTCAATTTGGCTCTATCGACTGGGAAGCCGGTCCTTATTTTATAAAAACAGAGACTGCCATAGATGGGGAAAGCCTCACAAGCATCGCCGAGCTACTGAGTGTTCCTTTTGCCTTGTATGCCAAAAACACCTCAAAAGTAAATGGCTTTAGGGTAGCAACAGAAGTACCTGAAGGCGCACTTTTTACAGACGACCAAAGCGCTTCCGAAGTGCTTGTGAACGCCTTAAATACCTTAGAAGCAGAAACCGTACAGGAAGCCCTGGAACAACTTCAACAGATGCTTGAAGAAACCGGTGACATGAAAAAATCGGTTTACGACACTAATTATGATAATGCTATTGATAACGCTGAAAAGATAAATGGTCTTTCGGTTCTCAGTTCTGTTCCTGAAAATGCAGTCTTTACCGATGATCAAAATGCATCAGAAATTTACTTAACAGAACCCATGAATATTGGTGGCTCTAGCGTTTCAACTGTTGAAGAGGCCATCAATAAATTAAAGGAGGAATTCATCAAACTTAAAAAAGTAAAATAATTTCTTTTCATTAAATTATAAGAGACTACTAATCTGCCACCTTCGACAATCTTAGTCTGACACCTACCATACTATGGTTCAAGTTTACCTCTAGTTGAACCTTTATTATAACTCAACCATTATAAAATATATTTAATTCAATAGTATCATAGATGCTATATGCTGGACAGGTCAAAACAAATAGAATTAATGAACACATAAGATTATGAGAAAATGTTATCATTTATTGTTATCGCTATTCATAGCGACCAGTGCATTAGCACAAACCCCTGAAAAAGTAAGCTATCAAGCTGTAATTCGAGATGCAGAAGGTGTCTTGGTGATTGATAAAGAGCTTGACATAACGCTGAGCATCTTACAGGGCAGTGATTTAGGAACAGCGATTTATGTGGAAACCCACTCCACCCAGACCAACGCCAACGGCTTGGTGAGTTTAACGATAGGCTCGGGTGTAGCTCTCGGTGCTCAATTTGGCTCTATCGACTGGGAAGCCGGTCCTTATTTTATAAAAACAGAGACTGCCATAGATGGGGAAAGCCTCACAAGCATCGCCGAGCTACTGAGTGTTCCTTTTGCCTTGTATGCCAAAAACACCTCAAAAGTAAATGGCTTTAGGGTAGCAACAGAAGTACCTGAAGGCGCACTTTTTACAGACGACCAAAGCGCTTCCGAAGTGCTTGTGAACGCCTTAAATACCTTAGAAGCAGAAACCGTACAGGAAGCCCTGGAACAACTTCAACAGATGCTTGAAGAAACCGGCGACATGAAAAAAACGGCTTACGATAGAAATAATGACGATATTGTAGATAACGCAGCAACAGTAAACGGCTTAACGGTAGAAACACAAGTGCCATCAGAAGCCTCGTTTACCGACAATCAAACAGGTGTCGAAGTTGATTTAAGTACAGCGCTGGATATTGATGGAGACGGAACGCCAGAAAGCACAGTAGAAGCAGCCCTTATTGAGTTAAACAAGTTGTTGAAAAAACTACAGGGTGAAGCAAAGGCCTCGACAGGCGAAAGAATCTTAGCCTCAACTACAGAGGCATCAGCAGGAGCAGCAGGAACTCATCGTCCCTGCCTGGCGACGCATTATGACGAAACTACTGATGCATTAAGCTTTATTACCGGTACGGAAAGAGGCCAAGAAATTAAAGGACGTATATTGGATGGAGAACCTATAAATAAATACTGCCATTATATTTATGAGCAAAAATCATTTATTGCAAGCTCGTATAAGGTAATCGAAGAAAAACTGATGGGTACAACAAAAGATCCAGAGCAAGCCCTTCGAACAAGTTTTATCTCCACGACCAATAAACATTTGAAGGGTAAAAGCTTAAACTTTAGCCAACCACTTTTATGTAGACACCCCCAAACAAAAAACTGGGGATCTTTGGAAACTAGGAACGGAAAAGAGCTATGCGTCTTTGGAATTTCTTTTACCAAAGGCGATGGTACATCTGTTTTGGATTTGGGGGCAAGTCAGCAATATGAGTTGTATAGTAATCTCCCTGGGTCTACAGCACGGGTAGGTTCATATCATTCTCACAGATCTTTTGATGGAAGGGATGACTATAAATGCGCACAGGTAAATCAAAATTCAATGTCTGCTGTTGAACATGACCACTTGATGTTAGAGGGGCATTATAATTTTGGAAACGGAAGTTGTTTATTCGCAAATAAAGATGAGGTATCCAAGAATTTTTTTGTGTACTACTCGCCAGTAAATAATTTTATTTCTGATGATTTGGGCGGACTCGTTTTATCTAAGTCTGACTTAGAACCCTCGAAATTTCAGCCAGAAGATAAAATGTCCTTGAAAGAATATTTATGGGAACATGCCCTTTACGTAAATGTGAGTGATAACACTTATGAATCTGTCAGTTATCAGCGCAATTACGATTACCTATGTAATGATGCTGATAAAGTTTGTAATATGGCTTCATTCAACTTTAATGATCCGACTGATCAAGGAGATTCGAATGATGAATTTGTTCTTTTGGGAGCTTACGATTTAAATGTCAATACAGAATTTGAAGTTGCACTGGATGACTACTTGCATAAGATAAAACAGAAGTATAATGATGATGTTTTACTCAGATCGTATTTGTACGAACTGAAGAAAAATGAAAAGATAGAAACAAACATAAAAATTTATGTAACTAAAAAAATAACAGAGTATCATCCGAAGTTATTAAGCGATCATCCCGAAATTATATCGCAGGAATCGCAGCAAGGTGATTCTAAAGTCAGCAGTGAAAAAACAGATTTACGTATTCTTTTTGCCTCTGATAGTCCTTTTAAGCACATGCCCTCCATACTTTTTTCAATATACTTGTACGATTGGTTAACAAGTGATTATACTCCGATAAACGGCACCTCTACTACAATGATAAATGATGATTTATCGAAACTGGAAAATCTTTCAGATAGAGTCGGCTTACGAGAACAAATATTGTCAAATAGCAATGCCGAGACTCATTTTCATACAGAGCTAAATTCGGTACATCGATTCATACGTGAGCGTTTGGAGATTGACCCCAATGCTTTTCCGTCTTATTTTCAACACAACCATCCTGAATTAATTCTAAACGGAGTTCAGTTGGATGCTCAAGACAGAGTAGCGATTATGATGGCTGATCTTTCGTACCAATGTCCAGACATCCTCAAAGATTGGGATGCTGAAGCCATTGATCTGACAAAACCGGGAAGGGTTTTTGAGAAGGGTAGTTGTTATTCTAGTCAGAAAAAACCCAATTCAGAGGCCAAACAAGCTCAGGATTTATCTAATGTACAAGGTGGTGGTCAACAAGGAAATGATAATAATCCTAATGAAGACCGGGGTGGTAACCAAGGCGATGGTAATAATAACAATAACAATAACAATAACAATAACAATAACCCAGGAGGTAATAATGACCCTAATCCGCAAGATTCAGATACGTGTAAATATGTAGGACAGGTCAACGACAATAAACCCCACGGTATAGGTAAAATGACTTACTCAGATGGAGCTGTTCATGATGGATCCTGGAAAGATGGAGAACGACACGGTCAAGGGACATATAATGACGCAAATGGAGATATGTATGAAGGAATGTGGTGGGGGACAGATGAACAATATTTTCTCGGGAACATAAATTTTCATTCTGGACAAGTTTATGAAGGACTGATGATAGATGGAAATCTTATTAGAGGGATAATGGCTTACAACAATGGATGTATTTATAATGGGCGGTTTGAAAGACGGCTGCCAAATGGTCAAGGGACAATGACTTACGCTGATGGTACTAAATATGTAGGACAGTTTAAAAATGGTATACTAGACGGTAAAGGGACAATCTTTTACAACAATGGAGATGTTTATGTAGGAGAGATCAACGAATATGGAAAATCCCACGGTCAAGGGAAAATGACTAAGAAAGATGGTACTAAATATGTAGGACAGTTTAAAAATGGTATACCAGACGGTAAAGGGACAATGTTTCACAAAAATGGAGATGTTTATTTTTCCCAAGGAGCATTAGATGAAATAGGTACGTTTAATGAAAAAGTATGTCTGATATGTTGGGCGGAATTAGCGGAATTAGAAGTAGAAAACCTATCTGTTATAACATCTTGTAACCACATATTTCATGAAAAATGTATAAAACAATGGCAACAACAAAAAAATTCATGTCCTACGTGTAGGAGGGAGATTAAACATCTTTTACCTATTTCTTCGGATTTAGTAATAAAACAGATCGAAGAATATAAAATTCAAAACCCGCAAAACCAAAACGAAGGTGCAGATCAAAATGATATAATTATAGAAGAAGAAAATAATCTTCAGCAAGGTCAAACTGAGTTATTAATCACTCAATTGTATAAATTGATGCAGAGATTGGATGGTCAGGAAGAGAATTCGAATGTTAATATGGATGATATCACCAATTTGGTAATTGCATTAACGATTAGTGATCGTGATAAAATCAGCACCCAAATACAGAAACTAAATGAAGCTTTAAATAAAAAATCAGAGCAACAAATGCCTGATAATCAAGATTATAAAAAGAAATTAAACTTATTGAAAGAGGCTGTGGAAAATTTCAAAAATAGTAAGCAATAATAAAGTTGAAAAAGACTGTGGATAATTTCGAGTAGTAACTGTATAAGGTTATTGTAAATATAAAACCCCCGAGAACTATAGTTCTCGGGGGTTTTTGTAAAGTTAAGTCTTAGTCTATTTTAGACAAGATATTGGAACAAATCAGGTTTGTTGTTCAAATATTCTCCAAAGAATTTACGATCGATCATACGTTGTTTTAGTCCTTCTAATGAGTCTGCATGTTTTAGTTCAATGCCAATAACCGCCGGGCCTTGGTTTCTATTGTGTTTTTTTGAATATTCAAAATGTGTGATGTCATCTTCCGGCCCAAGTACTTCAGTAATAAACTCCTTCAAAGCTCCGGCTCTCTGAGGAAAACGAATGATGAAATAATGTTTCAGACCGGCGTGCAATAAGGCGAGTTCCTTAATTTCTTCCGTACGGGTAATGTCATTATTACTACCACTGATGATACAAACGACATTTTTTCCTTTTATCTCCTCACTAAATTGATCCAATACTGCTACAGACAGAGCGCCTGCAGGTTCAACAACCACGGCATCTTTGTTGTATAAATCCAATATGGATTGACATACTTTCCCTTCGGGAACAGTAGTCATCTGATCAATTTTGTCTTTACAGATTTCAAAGTTCAATGCTCCTACTTTTTGTACAGATGCACCGTCAATAAATTTATTGATTTCCTCCAATCGAACAGGTTTCCCTGCTTCTAGAGCTTTTGTCATGGACGGAGCCCCTTCAGGTTCTACCCCAATAATTTTGGTTTCCGGAGACAGCTGTTTGAATACGCTTGAAACTCCAGAGATGAGACCTCCTCCGCCAACAGGGAGAAATATGTAGTCAATAGGCTCTGAGGATTGCTCTAACAATTCTAAGCCTACAGTAGCTTGCCCCTCAATGACTTTCATATCGTCAAAAGGAGGGATGAAGCACATTTTGTTCTTCTCACAGAAGATAATGGATTCGTTGTAGGCATCATCAAAGGTGTCACCCGTTAGAATGATTTCAATGAATTCGCCACCGAACATTTTCACCTGCTCGATTTTCTGTTTTGGCGTAGGGGTAGGCATGAATATCACCCCTTTAATTTTCTTTTTGTAGCAGGCATACGCAACGCCTTGCGCGTGATTTCCTGCACTTGCACACACAACGCCATTTACCAATTCATCTTCAGAGAGTGAGGTTATCTTGTTGTATGCGCCGCGAATTTTATAAGATCGCACTTGCTGAAGGTCTTCGCGCTTGAAATAAATCTTTGCATCAAATTCCTTCGTTTTATTGAAATTTAAAGTAAGGGGTGTCAAGGAAGCAACATCACTTAAACGTGATGCTGCTTCTTTAACCTTACTTATTTCTACTTTGTTCATTAGTGAACGATTTTTTTCATGCTGGTCATTGCTGTACGCAATTTAGCACCAACTTCCTCAATTGGATGATTTCTGATGGCTTTATTTACTTCGATCAGTTCTTTATTGTCCACTTGGTTTGATGTGGAGAATGCAGCACCGATTACGCTCGTATCCATACTGTTTACGAAGTCTTTTACCAAAGGTCGACACGCATGGTCGAATAAATAACAACCGTATTCAGCTGTATCCGAAATGATTCTATTCATTTCAAATAATTTCTTACGTGCAATGGTATTTGCAATAAGTGGAGTTTCGTGTAAAGATTCGTAGTAAGCTGATTCTGCTTTTATACCTGAGGCTGTCATCGTTTCGTAAGCCAGCTCAACACCAGACTTTACAAAGGCAACCATTAAGGTTCCATGGTCAAAGAATTCTTGTTCTGTAATTTCTTGATCCGTAGCCGTTGTTTTTTCAAAGGCAGTTTCACCCGTTTGTTTTCTCCATGTCAATAGGTTGACGTCGTCATTTGACCAGTCCGTCATCATATCGGATGAGAATTTACCTGACATGATATCATCCATATGTTTTTTAAACAAAGGTCTCATGATGGTCTTCAATTCCTCAGACAATCTAAAGGCTTCTACCTTAGCAGGATTCGATAAACGATCCATCATGTTGGTTAGTCCACCATATTTCATGGCTTCTGTTATCACTTCCCATCCGTACTGAATCAATTTTGAAGCATAATTTGCATCAATTCCAGAAGCAACCATCTTGTCGAATCCAAGTATGGAAGCGGTTTGTAGTACACCACACAAAATAGTTTGTTCTCCCATTAAGTCGGATTTTACTTCGGCAACAAAGGATGAGTTAAGTACACCTGCTTTATGACCACCGGTAGCTACCGCATAGGCTTTTGCGTAGGCAGCCCCTTTTCCTTCAGGATCATTTTCAGCGTGAACGGCGATCAAGGTAGGAACACCAAATCCACGTTTGTACTCTTCACGAACTTCAGAACCTGGTGACTTTGGTGCCATCATGATAACGGTAAGATCTTTTCTGATCTCCATTCCTTCTTCCACGACATTGAATCCGTGAGAGTAGGATAGGGTAGCCCCTTTTTTCATTAATGGCATTACTTTAGATACCACATCTGTGTGTTGCTTGTCCGGGGTAAGATTAATCACCAAATCTGCATCAGGGATCATTTCATCGTAGTCTCCTACCTTGAAATTATTTTCTGTGGCATTCAGGTAAGATTGTCTTTTTTCAGTGATCGCTGACGATCTTAAAGCAAAGGATACATCGAGTTTTGAATCGCGCATGTTTAAACCTTGATTCAATCCTTGTGCTCCACATCCTACGATAACAACTTTTTTTCCAAGCAATACGTCTACGCCACCTTCGAATTCGGAAGGATTCATCAGATCACATTTACCCAACTGTTCCAGTTGAGATCCTAGGGATAGTGTATTAAAGTAATTTGTCATGTTTTCTACTGTTTTCTTCTGTTTGAGTTTGTTCTAGTTCTTAAGTATAGTTTCCAATGTTTCCATTGGTTTTGTAATGGCAATTCTGCCGGATCTAACAAATTCTAAAACACCGTAAGGTTTTAATTCGTTAAATAATTTTTGTGTTTCTTCTTTGTGACCTGTTTTTTCAAGAATGATAAATCCTTCTTCAACAGATATGATTCTTGCAAAGTGGTTACGAACAATTTTTTCAGCTTCTCCACCTTTCATCAATACGTCACTAGGCATTTTGAATAGCGCGATCTCTTGATAGATGACATCCTTATCTTCGTGAAACAAAGCTTTAATGATATCTACTTGTTTTTCCAATTGTAAAACAACTTTCCTTACGACTTTTTCGGTCTCTGTAATAACAAGTGTGTATCTGTGTATGCCATCCATTTCACTTTCAGAAACCACAATACTTTCAATATTGATTTGTCTACGCGTAAAAATGATGGTAACTTGATTTAGTATACCTACGATATTTTCTGTGAAAATAGAGAGTGTGAATCTTTTTTTCATTTTCTTTTATTTTAATCGTATTTCTGATACAGCAACACCCGATGGAATCATAGGAAAGACATTGTTTTCTTTTCCTACTCGAACTTCTAAAAAGTAGGCTCCGTCGTGTTCTAACATGTCTTGTACGCCTTGTTTTAAATCCTTTCGATCTTGAACTAAAGATGATTTGATACTGTAGCTTTTTGCAATCATCTGAAAGTCTGGGTTCACCATGATTGTAGAGGCATACCTTTTTTCAAAAAATAGTTCTTGCCACTGACGTACCATGCCTAAGAATTCATTGTTAAGCAACAAAATCTTTACAGGCACCTTAGATTCAAGTATTGTTCCTAACTCTTGCATCGTCATTTGAAAACCTCCATCCCCAATAACGGCAATTACTTGCTTATTAGGCACACCCATTTTGGCACCTATGGCAGCAGGAAGGCAGAAGCCCATCGTTCCCAAACCACCCGAGGTAATCATAGATTTCGATTGTTTAAACTCCGCGTAACGACAAGCCACCATTTGGTGTTGTCCAACATCGGTTACAATAACATTGTCACCGTTGGATAGCTTATTGATTTGAGAAATAACTTCACCCATACTAATGATGTCTTTAGATGGGTTTAATTCTTCTTGGATTACCTGATCAAATTCTTCTTTTTCAAAGGCTTTAAATCGTTGTAACCATGCTTCATGAGAGTTTTCATTAACAAGAGGTGTTAGCTTTGTTAAAACCTCTTTGGCATCTCCAAGAACCGGAATGTCAGCATTCACATTTTTATTGATTTCAGCTGCATCAATTTCAATGTGTATGACTTTAGCTTGCTTGGCATATTTCGTTAAATCACCCGTAACGCGATCATCAAAACGCATTCCAATGGCAATAAGTACATCACATTCATTCGTTAATTTGTTAGGGGCGTAGTTTCCGTGCATTCCTAACATTCCTACATTCAATTTGTGGTCTGTATCCAATGCAGATAAGCCCATAATCGTCCATGCGGAAGGGATTCCTGTTTTTTCGATAAATGCTTTGAATTCTTTTTCTGCCCGAGATAAGATAACACCTTGTCCGAAAAGAATGAACGGACGTTGAGCTGTGTTGATTAATTCGGCAGCTTCTTTAATTTTATCTAAAGGTGCAGCAGGCACAGGTTTGTAACTTCTCATTCCTTCAAAAGGGAGGTAGTTGAAGTCTACCTTGTCAAATTGTGCATTTTTAGTGATGTCTACCAATACAGGACCTGGTTTTCCAGATCGAGCTATGTAAAAAGCTTTTGCAATAGCACCAGGAATGTCCTCAGCTCTTGTTACTTGTACATTCCATTTGGTAACGGGCATTGAAATTCCAATGATGTCCGTTTCTTGAAATGCATCCGTACCTAACAGGGAGCTCATCACTTGACCGGTAATACAAACCATAGGGGTAGAGTCGATTTGTGCATCGGCAATACCTGTTATTAAGTTTGTAGCACCAGGACCGGAAGTGGCGATACATACACCCACTTTACCTGTTGCTCTTGCATATCCTTGAGCTGCATGTGTCGCTCCTTGCTCATGACGAGTCAGTACGTGTTGGAGTTGATCTTCTACATCATAAAGTGCATCATAAACAGGCATTATTGCGCCACCTGGATAGCCGAATAATAATTCTACATCTTCTGCTATCAACGACTGAACTACTGCTTCGGCACCTGTCATCAAACCCATTTTTTTAGCTGGCTTGTTTTGATTTGTTTCCATGATCAGTATTGATTTTATGATTTATCTGTAACACATCCCTCAGAAGCACATGATACATTTCTAGCGTATTTGTAAAGAATCCCTTTTTTGAATTTCAAATCAGGTTTTTTCCAATTTGCTCTACGTTTTTCTACTTCCTCTTCAGATAGATCTGCGTTTATCGTATTTGTATTCGCATCGATGGTAATGACATCACCGTCCTGAATCAAGGCAATAAGTCCTCCTTCATGAGCTTCTGGAGAGATATGTCCTACAACAAATCCATGAGTTCCACCGGAAAAGCGTCCGTCTGTAATCAGGGCTACATCTTTACCCAAACCAGCACCAATAATGGCTGCAGTAGGTTTTAGCATTTCAGGCATTCCTGGACCTCCTTTAGGACCTTCATATCTTATGACCACTACATCGCCTTTTTTGACCAAACCGTCTCTAATACCATCATTAGCATCGTATTCAGAGTCAAATACTTTGGCAGTTCCGACAAATTTCAAACCTTCCTTACCGGTGATTTTCGCAACAGCGCCGTTTTCAGATAGATTACCGTAAAGTATTCTTAAGTGCCCTGTAGGCTTTATAGGAGCTGAGATAGGACGAATTACATCCTGATCGTCTGCTAAAGAAGGTACAGACTCTAAATTTTCGGCTAGAGTTTTTCCGGTTACCGTCATACAATCACCGTGCAACATACCTTCTTTAAGCATATACTTCATTACAGCTGGTATACCTCCAATGGTATGTACATCTTCCATCAAATATTTCCCACTTGGTTTTAAATCGGCAAGGAATGGAGTGCTGTCAGATATTCTTTGAAAGTCACTCAATGTAAAGTCTACATCCGCGGCATATGCAATGGCTAAAAAGTGAAGTACTGCATTTGTTGAGCCACCTAGAACTGTAACCAATCGAATGGCATTTTCGAGGGCAGCTTTTGTAACTATATCTTTCGGCTTTAAATCTTTTTCCACTAAAAGTGATAATGCTTCACCCGCACGAACACTTTCATCTTGTTTGTCTGAGCTTAGTGCTGGGTTAGATGAGTTGAAAGGTAAGGACATTCCCAAGGCTTCAATAGCTGCTGCCATGGTGTTTGCCGTGTACATACCTCCACATGCTCCTGCACCCGGACAAGCTTTCTCAATGATGTTTTCGTAAGTACCCTCATCAATAATTCCCGCCGTTTTTTCTCCCCAAGCTTCAAAGGCAGAAACGACATCTAATTTTTTCCCCTCATGACACCCAGATGCTATGGTACCTCCATAAACCAATACACTTGGTCTGTTGAGGCGTAGCATAGCAATAAGTGCTCCCGGCATGTTTTTATCACAACCTACTACGGTCACCAAACCGTCATAGGACATAGCGCTAACCACGGTTTCCATGGAGTCTGCGATTAAATCTCTTGAAGGTAAAGAAAATCTCATTCCTGGTGTTCCCATAGAAATCCCATCACTAACACCGATGGTGTTGAAAATCAAACCAACGAGATTGGCATTTTTTGTTCCTTCTTTAACCTTTTTAGCCAAGTCGTTTAAGTGCATGTTACAAGGGTTGCCCTCATAACCTGTACTTGCAATTCCGATAAATGGTTTCTCAAAATCTTCCTTTGTCAAACCGATGGCATGAAGCATCGCTTTGGCTGCTGGTTGAGAGTCATCTTGCGTAATTCGACAGCTGTATTTATTTAATTTCATACCTCTAAGGTGATGTGTTTTGTTAATAGTTTTCAGTAAACATTGGTTACTTCAGCAAAAGTAAGCCTTTTCAGACGATTAGATGACGGTAGACTGCCCAAGATTTACATTTTTGAATTTCTCCAGAGCTTCTTCTGGATTCACAATGTAATGAGCAATAAAATCACCTACTTTATCCGTTGTTAATGGATTTTTATCATTTAAGTCGGGTGTTGTCAGATTGTATTCAAGTGCTTTCTCAACAGCCTCATTAATCAATTTTGATTCCTCCAAAAGATTAAAGTGTTCAAGCAACATGGCTGCAGATAAAACAGCAGCTATAGGATTTGCGATTCCTTGACCTGTAGCTTGTGGGAATGAACCGTGAATCGGTTCAAACATTGCGTGTTTATTACCTGCAGATGCTGATGCAAGAAGGCCAATTGAACCTCCAATAACACTTGCTTCGTCAGAAATAATATCTCCAAATATGTTGTTGGTTAAAATGACATCAAACTGGCTAGGGTTCAAAATCATTTGCATTGCCGCATTGTCTACGAATAAGAAATCCAATTCTACATCAGAATACGAAGCAGCAGCAAGTTCTGTAACTACTTTCCTCCATAATCTTGAAGATTCTAATACGTTGGCCTTATCTACTAAGGTTACTTTGTTTTTTCTTTTACGAGCCGCTTGGAATGCCAAATGACTGATACGTTCAATTTCTGGTCTTGAGTATTCACACAAGTCAGAGGCTACATTGCCATCTTCACTAAGTTTTTTCTCGCCAAAATAGATTCCTCCGGTCAATTCTCTGTAAATTGAAATATCAGTACCTTCAATAATTTCTCTTTTCAGAGGCGATTTATCCAATAGGGTAGAATAGGCTTTGAGTGGACGAATATTAGCATACAAGCCAAGCTCTTTTCTTAGTTTTAGTAGTCCTTGCTCGGGACGAATAGGAGCGCTTGGGTCGTTGTCATATTTCGGCGCGCCGATGGATCCAAAGAGAACAGCATCTGTGTTCTTACAAAGATCTAGAGTTTCTTGGGGAAGTGGATCACCTGTTTCGTCAATTGCGATGGCACCTACAAGTCCTTCTTGAAAATTGAATTTGTGGTCAAAACGATTTTCAATAGCGTTTAATGTTTTTATGGCTTGGTCGGTTACTTCAGGACCAATTCCATCTCCTGATAATACGGCAATATCTAGTTTCATGTTTTGTAATTTATACACCTAGTTTTGAGAAATGCTCAAAAAGGATTTTTAGTTTTTTATTCTACTCTAGCTTTTTCAAACGCTTCAACTTCTTCTTTCATACTCACTAAAAAGTCTATATCGTCATACCCATTGATGAGGCAAGTTTTTTTGTAACTGTTTATCTCGAAGCTTTCCGATTGTTGACTTGAGAGTACCGTAATGGTTTGACCTTCTAAATCAACCTCAATTTTTGTATCCGGATTCTTTTTAATTTCTTCAAAAATGCTTTTCAAAAAAGAAGGGGATACTTGAACAGGTAAAACACCATTGTTAAGTGCATTTCCTTTGAAAATGTCTGCGAAAAAACTAGATACGACAACCTTGATTCCATAACCATGAACAGCCCAAGCAGCGTGTTCTCTACTGGACCCACATCCGAAGTTATCTCCAGCAACTAAAATAGTACCCGAAAACTTTTTATCGTTTAAAGGAAACTCAGTGTTGACGTTTCCATTTTTATCGAAACGCCAGTCTCTAAATACATTTTCACCAAAACCTTTTTTGTCTGTGGCTTTTAGAAAGCGTGCAGGTATAATTTGATCTGTGTCGATGTTTTCGATTTCTAAAGGAATCGCTGAAGATGTCAATTTTGTAAACTTATCCATATCAATCGAATTGTTTAGTGATGTCAATAATTTTCCCATTGATTGCCGTGGCAGCAGCTACAAGAGGGCTAGCTAGAATGGTTCGAGCACCTTGCCCTTGTCTTCCTTCAAAGTTTCTGTTGGAAGTCGATACACAGTATTCTCCTTCTGGAATCTTATCGTCATTCATGGCTAAACAAGCAGAGCAGCCTGGTTGTCTGAGTTGAAAACCTGCTTGTTCAAAAATATCTTTTAAACCTTCTTCTTCAATTTGTTTGGCAACTTGCTGTGATCCTGGAACAAACCATGCTGTGACATGGTCAGCTTTTACTTTTCCTTCAATGAATTTTGCAGCAGCTCTAAAGTCTTCAATACGTCCATTTGTACAACTACCTATGAATACATAGTTTACTCGTTGATCAATCAAAGATTGACCTTTCTGAAAGTCCATGTAGGCGAGAGATTTCTCGAAAGATGCGTTGTCTTCAGTAGGAATACTCTCGTTAATCTTAATTCCCATACCTGGATTTGTTCCGAAAGTAATCATAGGCTCGATGTCTTCAGCATCAAAATGATACTCTTGATCAAAAGCAGCACCTTCATCTGTTGGTAATGTTTTCCAGTAAGCTACTTTTTTATTGAATTCATCGCCTTTTGGTGCAAACTCACGACCTTTAATGTAGTTGAACGTAGTTTCGTCAGGGGCAATCATACCACCACGAGCTCCCATTTCGATGCTCATATTACAAACGGTCATTCGACCTTCCATAGACATGTCTTCGAATACCGTACCCGCATACTCACAGAAATATCCAGTACCTGAATTGGTTCCTAACTTTGCAATGATGTATAAAATTACATCTTTTGGAAGTACGCCTGGTTTCAGCTTTCCATTTACGGTAATTCTAAGACTTTTTGGTTTTTGCAGGAGTAGACTTTGACTTGCAAAAACTTGAGCAACTTGACTGGTTCCAATACCAAAGGCAATGGTTCCAAAAGCACCATGGGTTGAAGTGTGGCTATCACCACACACCATAGTCATTCCGGGTTGTGTGATACCTAATTCAGGTGACATTACATGGGCGATGCCATTGTATTTGTGCCCAAGGTCATATAAGGTAATGTTGTTTTTTGAACAATTTTCATTCAACTGATTCAGTTGATTTCTAGACATCTCATCTTTAACCGGCAAATGTTGATCTTGTGTAGGTGTATTGTGGTCAGCGGTAGCGACAATTTGTTTCGGTCTAAAAATAGGAATACCACGCTGTTCAAGTTCATTAAACGCTTGTGGACTGGTTACTTCGTGGATCAGATGTTTGTCAATGTAAAGGATTTGTTGTTTGTCCTTCATTTCTTTGACAACATGTGCATCCCAAACTTTATCAAATAAGGTCTTTTTCAAAACTTTGTTTTTAAGATTGTTTGTGCTTAATTACGGCAGCACAATTTACGCTAAATGAACTGATTTCTTGACGATTTCGTGAATGTCTTCATCGACAATTTCTTTCTTCTCATCAGCAAACGAAAGAAATGTTTTGTAAGCATGATCCAACTCAATTTTACTCAAGTTATAACCAATCTTATTGGCTCTGTAGGCAAGTGCTGCACGTCCGCTTCTTGCGGTAAGTATAATTGCTGATTCGGATGCCCCAACTTCGTCTGGATCAATAATTTCGTAGGTCTTACGATTTTTAATGACTCCATCTTGATGAATCCCGGAGCTGTGCGCAAAGGCATTGACACCTACAATTGCTTTGTTAGGCTGAACAACAATTCCCATACTTTCGGATACCATTCGACTTGTGTCAAATAAAAGCTTTGGATTGATGTTCGTATTGAGGTCCAGTGAAGCATGTTGTCTCATGATCATGACGACTTCTTCCAGTGCTGTGTTACCAGCGCGTTCACCAATACCATTAATTGTACATTCAATTTGACGTGCTCCGTTCAAAACTCCTGAAATAGAATTTGCGGTAGCTAAACCCAAATCGTTATGGCAGTGGCAAGAAATAATGACATTTTCTATGCCCTTAACGTTTTCCATTAAGTACTTAATCTTTGCACCATATTCTTCAGGTAGACAATATCCTGTTGTATCAGGCATGTTTAGAACTGTTGCTCCTGCTTTAATGACAGCCTCACAAACACGTGCTAAATATTCGTTGTCAGTACGACCTGCATCTTCTGCATAGAACTCAACATCTTCTACAAACGATTTCGCATACTTTACAGCTGCAACACCACGTTCAATGATTTTTTCTTTGGTCGAATTGAATTTATGCTTGATGTGGAGTTCAGAGGTACCAATTCCCGTATGAATTCTGGGGCGTTTTGCGTACTTCAATGCCTCTGCTGCAATTTTTATGTCTTTCTCAACAGATCTTGAGAGTGCGCATACCGATGCATTTTTAACGATTTTAGAGATTTCTTCTACCGAGGTGAAATCACCAGGGCTGGAAATAGGGAAACCCGCTTCCATAATATCAACACCAAGTTCGTCAAGACGCTCTGCTATGACTAACTTTTGCTGAGTATTAAGCTTACAACCTGGAACTTGTTCTCCATCTCTTAGGGTTGTGTCGAAAATTTGTACATTTTTACCGCTCATTTGGGGGCTTAAATAAATTATCAATTGTAGATATTTCCCAGAAAAATTGGGCCCTGAAAAAATATCTTTCTCTTTCGTTTTCTAAATCTATTACGAATTTATAATTTGGTGTTTTAATAGGGTATCAGGTTTTTTATTAATTACAATGTTTAACTCTTTGGTTATGAGTGTTTGTGATTGGTAATTAAGTATTTACACTCTAAATAATTACGATGACCAATAATCAAAAAGATCCTTTATTTGTTTTAATAAAGTCTCTCTCTAAATCTGAAAAACGACAATTTAAAGTTTACGTCGGTCGGGTAGGGGTAAATACGGACTCTAAATTTATCGCTTTGTTTGATCATTTGAACAAGTGTGAAGTGTTCGATGAGGATCTTATTATCAAGAAGGGTATTGTAACAAAAGCTCAAATTTCGAATTTAAAAGCACACCTCTACAAACAAATTTTAATTAGTTTACGCTTAAACCCTTTACATCAAAACATCCGAACTCAGATTAGAGAGCAGTTGGATTTTGCCACGATTTTATACCACAAAGGACTTTACAAGCAAAGCTTGAAAGTACTTGAGAAAGCAAAAGTCTTAGCTGTTGAGTATAACGAGAATAACAGTGCGGTAGAAATTGTTGAGTTTGAGAAGATTATTGAATCGCAATACATTACAAGAAGTATAAGTTCGAGATCGGATGAGTTGGCCAGGGAGGCTACCGAATTAACCACCAAAAACTCACTTACCAGTAAACTGTCAAACTTATCACTTAAGTTGTACGGTAAGATGCTCAAAACAGGTTATGTGAAAAATGAAAAAGAGCACAAGCAAGTCACTTCTTTTTTCGAGCAAGAGTTGCCGAAATACGATTGGGACGTCATGGGGTTTCGTGAAAAGCTGTGGTTGTATAAAACGTATCTGTGGTATGCTTTTACCGTACAAGATTTTTTGTCTTGTTATAAGTATTCAAAAAAATGGGTAGATCTATTTCACGACAACAGAACCATGATTGCTTTCAATCCTGTGTTTTATATTCGTGGGAATCATTATCTGATGGAGTCTTTATATCTCATCAGAAATACGAGTAAACTCGAGCAGTCATTGTCAGATTTTGAAGAAGCTATTACCTCTGACAAGTTTCCTAAAAATGATAATATTGAAGTGTTGTCATTTTTATACCTGCACAACAATAAACTCAACTTACATTTTTTGAAAGGAAATTTTGAAGAGGGTATTTGTTCCGTCAATGAGATTATAGATGGAATTCATAAGTACAAGGATAGATTGGATAATCATCACATTATGGTACTTTATTACAAGATATCGTGTCTTTATTTTGGTTCTGACGATTATAAAAATTGCATTGTATACCTAAGTAAGGTTATAGACAATAAAGATCTTAAGGTCAGAGAGGATTTGATGTGTTTTTCACGAGTTTTAAGTTTGATTGCTCATTATGAGTCGGGAATTGACTTACATCTTGACAAACAAATTAAAGAGACCTATAAGTTTTTGATTAAGATGGATGACTTGTATGAAGTTCAAAAGGAACTGATTAAGTTCGTAAGAAAGTTGGGTTATATCTTTCCAAATCAAGTAAAAGAAGAATTGAAAAAACTTTATGATCGATTAAAGCGCTATGAGGATCATCCTTATGAGAAACGGGCCTTTTTGTATTTAGACATCCTTTCTTGGTTGGAAAGCCACATTGAAGACAGACCTATCGCTGAAATTATTAAAGAAAAAAGTTGACGATTTGTCTTTATTTGAAGTAGTAAAGCTTCACTAACGAGCATTGTGATTTTAGCAATCTATAGAATCACCTCACTTTTAGTTCTAATGTTTTTTGGTCGTCAAGAAATCCCTGAAATAAATCTCCAGCCTCAATTTTACCTACTCCTGAAGGCGTTCCTGTAAAAATTAAATCTCCTTTTTTTAAGGTCATGAATTTGGATACGTATTCAATTATAGTATCTACATCGAAGAACATTTGTGAGGGGTTACCTTCCTGTACTTTTTCTCCATTTTTGAGTAAATGGAAATCCAGATTTTTCAGATCTTTTTTTTGATGCCATTTGCCAATAGGGGCAGAGCTGTCAAAGCCTTTAGCAAGTTCCCAAGGCATTCCATTTTTGATGCATTCATCCAGTAAATCTCTAGCTGTAAAGTCTAGGCCAAGACTAATTTCATCGTAATAGTTGGGCGCAAATTTTTTGGAAATGCATTTTCCAACTTTTTTGATTTTTACAACCAACTCTAGTTCGTAATGAATGTTATTGCTGTAGGGCGGTAAATAGAATACATTCGTTCTGAGTAATGCTGTGTCTGGCTTCACAAAGAACATAGGTTCTTTGGGTGTTGGACTTTTAAATCCTTTCACATGACCATCGTAATTGCGTCCTATGCAAATGATTTTCATTAGTTATTAAAATTTCGAAGTTTTATCGCTGTTAGAACTTTTTTGGTGTATTGAGGGAAGTCTGCATTTTGCATCCATGCATAATAACCGGGTTCTTTTGCTAAAACGTCGCTTACTTTTTTCCCCTTGTGTTTTCCAAAATTGAAGATCTCATTTCCTTGGTCATCAAATTTTATCATTCCCGCAAGGTCAGCGTTCGGCTGATTGGGTTTTGTGAATTCAGCCATTGACTCAGAGTCTCCCTCCAATTCGTCATAACGCTCAACTTGGGCTTTTAAAATCTCATACGTAGCTCTTGTGTCGGCTTCAGCCCCATGAGCCCCTACAAGCTCTTTATTGCAATAAAAACGGTAGGCAGCAGTTAAAGTTCTTGGTTCCATTTTGAAAAACACAGATTGTACGTCTATAGAGCGTCTGTTTTTCATTTCAAAATTCACATCAGCTCTCAAAAACTCTTCGGCTAGTAGGGGTAGGTCAAATCGATTTGAATTATAACCTGACAGATCTACATCCTTAATGAAATTGTGAACCTCATTTGCAATTTGAGGGAAGGTAGGGCAATCTTTAACCATTTCATCGGTAATGCCATGAACATCGGAAGCTTGTTTTGGAATTGGCATTCCCGGATTTACTGTCCAGGTTTTACATTCCTCAGTTCCGTCTTGTTGAACCTTTAGAATGCAAATCTCTACGATCTTATCCTTTCCGACTTGTATTCCTGTCGTTTCCAGATCGAAGAATGCCAGGGGTCTGCTAAGTTGTAAATTCATAAATTCTTGATAAAAAGTAAAGCATCAACCGTTTGATGCTCTGTGATATTTAAATGCTTGTTGCAGGATCAAACCCTTCTAGGTAATCCGAAAATCTTTTTAAGAACATCCCACCTAAAGAACCGTCTACAACTCTGTGATCATAGGAGAGAGAGCAGAACATTTTGTGACGTATGGCAATTACATCCCCATGTTCGGTTTCTAGAACTGCAGGTTTCTTAACGATAGCACCAACCGCCATGATAGCAACCTGAGGTTGATTGATGATAGGCGTCCCCATAACATTACCAAAGCCTCCTACATTGGTTAAGGTGAATGTGCCACCAGAAATTTCATCAGGCTTGAGGTTGTTAGATCGGGCTCTCTTGGCCATGTCATTTACGGTTTTCGTAAGTCCGATGAGGTTTTTTTGATCTGCATCTTTGATAACAGGAACGATGAGGTTGCCTGAAGGAAGTGCTGCAGCCATTCCAATATTTATGTGCTTTCTTTTGATGATGTTTGTACCTTCAACAGATATGTTAATCATTGGAAAGTCCTTAATGGCTTTAACGATAGCATCAACAAATATAGGTGTGAATGTGATTTTTTCACCTTCTTGTTTGAAGAATTCATCTTTAACTTTATTCCTCCAATTCACGAGATTGGTAACATCTGCTTCCACAAAGGATGTGACATGAGGAGAAACTTGTTTGGAGAGAACCATGTGATTGGCAATCATTTTGCGCATGCGGTCCATCTCAATAATTTCATCACCTTCCATGCTAGGAATACCCACAGTTTTTACAGCAGTGGAACTTGAACTGATTGTTGCTGCTGAAGGAGTCTTTTTTCTATTGGCAACGTATTCCAGGATGTCTTTTTTAGTAATTCTACCGTCTTTTCCAGACCCTGTAATTGTTTCCAACTCTTTTGTGTCAATTCCTTCTTTCTGGGCTATTGATCGAACTAGAGGTGAGAAGAATTTGCTTGAGGATATTACTTCTGGAATCGCACTCGTTTCAATTGCCTTTTCAACAATTTCTTCTGCGACCTCAATCTCTATTGTCGTCTTTTCTATAGAAGGAGCTTCTGGTTTTTTTGTCGTTGTAGGAACTTCATCTACAGCATTCGTTTCAATGATAGCGATTGCTTGACCGATTTGAACGACTTCATCTTCTTTGTAAAGTTGTTTGGTCAATACACCATCAACTGTAGAAGGAATCTCAGAATCAACTTTATCGGTTGCAATTTCAATAATGGATTCGTCAATTTCGATTGGGTCTCCAACGTTTTTGAGCCATTTGATTACCGTTGCTTCTGCAACGCTTTCTCCCATTTTAGGCATTATCAATTCCACCTGAGCCATAAAAATATTTTGATTTTCTAAAATTTAACATTCATCCGACGAAGATACAATAATTGACCTTTTGAACAAAGTAGCTTCTACTTCTAATAACGTGCCAAACGATTTAAATTCCTCAATAAAAAGTTAAGGTCATTTCTCATCTTGTACTCCTTGGCATACAGCATATTAAGTTTTGATATGGTAATCGTAGATTGTCCAGATTTTAGATGTGAAATTGGACTTAAAACACCCTCTTTCAGTCTAGGTAGATGATTGATGTCAGTGGTTTTGCAATAAGAAACCCAAGTTTTAAAACCCAATAGAACGGTAAGAATATTTTTGAATAAACCTTTGGGATTTAGTCCAATGAGTACAAGTAATGGTGAGCATATGAATAAGACGATTGCAGAAATAATATCAAACAATCTTTTATTTCTTTGATTTTCAGCTTTGTTAATGCTGTTTAGATCAAATCCATAGAATTCACCTTTCATATTAATGGAGTTCGAACCAATCACATACCTACTTTCTTCCGGTGCGATTTTAAAATCTAAGGTATACTCATCAAGGGTAGACATTTGTTCAATAATCTCTTGTGCTGATAAATCTTTGGAACAAAAGATCAACTCATCAATATCATATATTGAAACGGCCTCCTTTAATTGATGTCTTTGCCCCACATAAAGTTGATTTGGCTCCATTGGTTTTTCCAAATGAATGAAACCGATAAAACCTGTTTTTATTTCTGTTTGATGAAGCAGTTCATGTACGCGTATGCATTCATCTTTAGAGCCTATGATAAGAAATCGTTTGGACAGGCTATCTCCCCATTGAAAGGATTTGAGGCGTAATAGTTTAAATAGATTTCTGCTTATGAGTACGGAAATTCCAGCCCAGGCTGAACCGAGTAAAATTAAAGCTCTTGAAAATCGAAAATCTTCTGGTAAGAGTCCGTAAATAATTAATAGTGTGCTTACTCCATACAAGCTACCACGTACTAATTTATTCAGCTTAAAAGGTTTGTCGTATACACCACTCAGTTTAAAAACGGTCAACCAAACCAATATGTACATGGGGATTAAGCCCTGTGTTAAAATATCTGGGTATGAGCCACCCGCTACATACCTGTGATTCAATTCCCAATATTTTTTGAGATAAATCATCCCTACAAAAATGAAAGTAAAATCAAATGCTGGAAGAGTTATTTTGTTGAAGAACCTTCGAATGACAGATAGAAAAGCCCTTAAATAAATAGCCAGATTTATGAGCATGCTAAACAGTCGTGCGTTTTTATAAGAAAAATGCTTTTTAGCAAAGATGATCATGGCCTTGTAGAAAAGAAAAACATAGTTTAAACTTCCTTTTTTTGTGCTTTCACCCTTATAATGAATGATTCTCGTTTCCGGGAAATAGTAGTTTTTATACCCCCCCTTAATGAGTCGGTAAGACAGGTCAACATCTTCACCATACATGAAAAAAGTTTCGTCTAACAAGCCAACTTCATCGAGTGCTTTCTTGCGTAAAAGCATGAATGCTCCTGCTAAAATTTCAACTTCATTGGTTTCATCTTCGGGGAGGTGGCCTAAGTGGTAGGCACCAAAGCTTTTTGATTTTGGAAATAAATTTGAGAGACCGAATATTTTGTAAAAGGCGACTTTTGGAGTGGGGAGGCTCCGTTTTGATTCGGGTAAGAATTTCCCTTTACCATCTACCATTTTGACGCCTAAACCTCCAACATCATCTTTGCTGTCCATGAAGTTGATGCATTTTTCGAAGGTGTCCTCTTCTACGAGTGTGTCAGGATTTAAAAGAAGTATATAATCTCCTTTCGATATTCGAATGGCTTGATTGTTTGCAACCGAAAACCCTGTATTCTTTTTATTAGCAATTCGATTTACATTGGGGAATTTTTTTGCAACCATTTCCATGGAATGATCCACAGAATTATTGTCTACAACATAAATTTCAGCGTCAATATTTTGAATGGCTTTATGAACCGATCTTAAGCACTGTTCAAGAAAGTGCTTTACATTGTAGTTTACAATAATGATAGATAGTTTCATGACAGGCTTAACTATTTATAGAGCTCTCATAAGGCAATCTATTGGCAATAGAACGTCCGAGGGTAATTTCATCGGCATATTCAAGTTCATCTCCGAAGGCGATTCCACGTGCTATGGTAGAAATTCTTACAGAATAATTTTTGAGTTTCTTGAATATGTAAAAGTTCGTGGTATCTCCTTCCATGGTTGTACTTAATGCAAAGATGATTTCTTTTACTTTGCCAGATTCAATTTTTTGTAAAAGTGATTCGATGGTTAGGTGTTGAGGTCCAATTCCTTCCATGGGTGAAATCACTCCTCCTAGAACGTGGTATAAGCCTTTGTATTGTTGTGTATTTTCTACAGCCATAACATCGCGTATATCTTCTACAACACATAAGGTAGTCCCATCTCGATGAGGATTGGAACAAAGTTGACATATTTCGATGTCAGAAATGTTATGACATTCTTTGCAATAACGAATCTCATCTCGTAAGTTTTTCAGGGCCATCGCAAATCGATTGACCTCATCTTTCTCCCGTTTTAAGAGATTCAGCACCAAACGTAGGGCGGTCTTTTTCCCTATACCTGGGAGTTTAGAGAATTCTTCTACGGCTTGCTCCAATAACTTTGAAGAGTAATTCATAGCTCAAAAATAGTTTTTTAGCAGCAAGTATCAAGGGTAAATCCTATATTAGATTTTTTAAAATGAGCTTATGACTCCAACGATTATGATTGCAGTTCTCGTTGCTTATTTCATCGTGCTAATTTTCATTTCAAAATTAACATCTGATGATGAGGGCAACGATAGTTTTTTTGTCGGCAAAAGACAGTCTCCATGGTACGTAGTTGCTTTTGGAATGATTGGTGCAAGTTTGTCTGGTGTTACTTTTGTTTCCGTTCCAGGATGGGTCGCTACCAGCCAGTTTTCTTATTTCCAAATGGTTCTTGGGTATTTGGTAGGGTATACGGTTATTGCTACGGTATTGTTGCCTTTGTATTATCGATTAAATTTAACCTCTATCTATAGTTATTTGGATCAGCGTTTTGGTTTTTGGTCCTACAAGTCAGGAGCGTTTTACTTTCTAATATCTAGAATTATAGGTGCATCATTTCGTTTGTTTTTAGTGGCTAATATTTTACAAATTCTTGTTTTTGATTTGTGGGGTATTCCTTTTGCAGTAACGGTTGTGTTAACCATTTCCTTCATCTGGATATACACTCACAAAGCCGGAATAAAAACAATCATTTGGACAGATACTTTACAGACTCTTTTCATGATATTGGCAGTAATCTTATGCTTTTATCACATTTCAGATGCTATGAATTTCAGTCTGAATGATGCACTTACTGAAATTTCTCTTTCCGACTATTCCAAGACTTTCTTTTGGGAGGATGCGAATTCTTCATTTTTCTTTCCCAAACAGTTTCTAGCCGGCGCATTCATCGCTATTGTTATGACAGGGCTGGATCAGGATATGATGCAGAAAAACTTGTCTTGTAGAAGTTTAAAAGACGCTCAAAAAAACATGTTTTGGTTCAGCATCGTATTGGTTATTGTTAATTTATTGTTTTTGGGTCTAGGTGCTCTTCTATATATGTATGCCAATCATTATAGCCTTCAAGCCTCAGGAGACGACTTGTTTGCTGCTGTAGCGATGCATGAAGGCATGCCTGTTGTAGTTGGTTTATTCTTTTTGTTGGGACTAATTGCTGCTGCTTATTCGAGTGCAGATTCCGCATTAACATCTCTTACAACTTCATTTTGTATTGATTTTTTAAGTATCGAAAAGAAAGACCCTTCGCAACAAATTCGCATTCGGAAGCAAAGTCATCTTTTCTTCTCTTTTGTTCTATTTGTCGTTATTTTACTATTTAAAATGATTAATGATGAGAGTGTTGTAGCTGCCTTATTTAAAGTTGCTGGTTACACGTATGGCCCCTTGTTGGGTATGTATGCATTTGGTTTGTTTACCCCATGGAAGATTAGAGATAAATGGATTGTACCCATTGTTTTATTATCACCTCTAATAAGCTATTTTTTGCAAGTGAAAGCGCCTGTTTGGTGGGGTTTTCAGTTTGGTTTTGAGCTTCTTATTCTTAATGGATTGATTTGTTTTTTGGGGATGGTTTTGATCCGCAAAAAATAGTCAACGGTCTTCATTCAGCTTAAAAGGCTTTCTTTGAATCCATGCCTTTGGTTTGAGTAGTTTTAGGAAGGGGCCAAGAAGCTGTATATACCAGCCTGTTTTATCATAGACATATCCACTAGATAAACGGGGCTCTGCCCCAAAATTGCTTTTGAATTCACAGGCAGTTCTTCCAAATTTTATGAGTTGAAGCTTATGATCTATGGCATATTTAATATGGTCAAAAAGCATCTTGCCGTAAAGGTCATACTTATGGTTTATCTCATAATCAATACCCACAAAGTGGGCATACAAAGTTTCATTGTTTTTGATCACTGAGGAGAACCCTATAAGTTCATCATTGCAGTAATAACCATAAATCCTAATGTTCTTGTTTAGGCTGGTTAATCCTTGAAAAACATCTGTGTTGAATTTTGCGGAATTGAAATTAGATTTATCATAAACCTGTCCGTAAAGCTCTTTCAAATGAATAGCTTTTGACTTTAGTTCAGACGAATCGATTTCTTTTTTTGTGATTCCTTTGCTGTTGACATATATTTTCCGATGTCTTTTTTTGTATTTTGAACGTAAGCAGTCTAAATAATCATCAAACGTATTCCAGTCTTTTGAGACCTTTAAATGCATGTCTGGCTCTACGTTGATTTGTTTGATTTTTGAACTGTTTTTATTTATAAAAACTTCATAAGACTCTGGTATCAATAGAAATTTAGTACCACTAGATTCTTGAATATGTTTTAGTATGCCATTAAATTTACTTTGAGTTAAAACTTCTCCTTTGAATTTGAAGGCCAACTCATTTGATAAAAATAGATTTCCAAGAAAGGATACTTTCACACCTAACAACCGACCAATTTGACTTTTAAGTATTGCCGTGATATTGAATTTAGACGTGTCTATGTAGTTTTTGAGTTTTGAGTTCTTAAAATCAAAAACTTGGGAATATATAATTCCTAAAACTCCATTTTCATCTTTAACGACTGTGTATAAAGGGGAAATTTCATCTTGATGCGATCTTTCAATGATTTTTAGAAAGTCTTCAGAAAGAAACATATCATCTTCTTGGAGAAGTTCAGACCATTCGCCCCTAGGGATATCACTGTATTTATGGTACGTTTTACAGGATGTCATTTTATGCTTTACTGTAAATGTTTAGAATAGATATTTCTGGGTAAATTCCAATTCTACCTGCATATCCAATATGTCCCAAACCTCGATTTACATATACGTGCTTGTCATCCTTTGTGTAAAGACCTGCCCATTGTGGATACTTCAATTGTGCTGGGCTCCATTTGAAGTTTTTGAGCTCTACACCAAATTGCATACCGTGTGTATGTCCTGAAAGTTGGAGCTCAATAGGGAAGGGGTGATTTATGATTTCATTTTCCCAATGAGAAGGATCATGCGATAATAATACATTACACTTATTAGCGTCTAGTCCTTGAATGGATTTTTCGAAATCACCGTATTTTGAAAATCGCCCTGCTCCCCAGTTTTCTACACCAATAAGGTTGAAGCTGTTCCCCATAATTTCAATTTTTCTATTTTCATTAAGAAGCAAGTCGAATCCAATCTTCTCATGTATTTTCAACATATTGTTGAAGTTTGATTTCCATAGATTCATCCCTGATGCGGTATTTTTATCGATGCCTAAATAGTCACCATAATCGTGATTACCTAGTACGGCAAACTTTCCATGTTTAGCTTTAAGTTTTGATAAGTAGGGGATGAATTCATCGGCTTCCCAATAGGAGTTGTTGATCATGTCTCCTGTAAAAACGATAATATCTGCCTGCTCATTATTAATGATTTCTACAATTTCTTCTATAGGCTTTGTAGTATCGAAGCTACCGAGATGAAGGTCTGATATTTGAATGATTTTTAGACCATTTAACGCTTGTGGCCATTTGTCTAATTCAATAGAAAGTTGGTGCTTTTTAAAATTAAATCGGCCATAAAAGATTCCCCAAGACATAACTCCAAAAACAATCGATCCGATGATGAAACTCAGGTTTTTTAAAAAATTCAATCGAGATATACCCTGAGACACATTTCCTGTAGCGGATGCGTTAGTGGTTGATAGAAAGGATGTAACCCATTTAAATAGTCGGATTAAATCGTCTATGAGTAGTGGGAAGCATGCAAAAAATTTAGCCATGTAAAGACTTAAAATAAAAGCCCTTGTAAGAATGAGATACTTCGAAGATTCAGGGTTTTGATAATTTACCATGGCATAAATCATGATGGAAATAGCCGATAAGGATAATGTCCAATATATGACCTTTGCTGTCTGGTTTGATTTAAAGTTGAATAGAAAATTGCTTTTTAGTGCTTGCCAGAAATAGAGGTCAAGGAACAGGAAAAACAAACAGAAAAAAACTAAATTATATACGATCTTATTCATGAATTATGACTTTACTCACGTTTTTTGTCAGACAATCGAATCGAACTTATTTTTGGGTGGTACGAATCAGGTTTGATTGCTAGTTAGCTACCTTTAGAGACTAGTAAATCTTTAATTCCACCCACAGAGCTTAATACTCCCGTAGCTTCATAAGGGATGTATACAACTTTGTTGTCTTCGCCTGAAGTCATTTCTTTCAGGGTTTCCAAATATTTCATAGCAATCAGGTAATTTACCGGATCCCCACTTGTTTCTTTAATGGCCTCAGTAACTACTTTTAAGGCTTCTGCTTCGGCATTTGCAATGGTTATTCTAGCAGAGGCTTCACCCTCAGCACGATTAATTTCTGCCTGTCGATCTCCTTCTGCTTTTAAAACCTCTGATTGTTTAAACCCTTCCGCCTCAAGAATAGTAGCACGCTTATCTCTCTCTGCTCGCATTTGTTTCTCCATGGCTTCTCTAATATCCATAGGAGGGTTGATGTCTTGCAGCTCTACACGATTTACTTTTACGCCCCACTTATTGGTTGCGTCATCTAAAATCTCTTGTAATTTCGTATTAATCGTATCTCTTGATGATAGCGTATCATCCAGGTCCATTTCACCAATGACGTTACGCAAGGATGTTTGAGTTAGTTTTTCTATGGCTTGAGGAAGGTTGGCAATTTCATAAACGGCACGAATGGGATCCATTACCTGAAAATAAATAAGGGCATTAATTTCAGTTACAATATTGTCTCTAGTAATTACATTTTGTTTGGGAAAATCATAGACCGTTTCACGAAGGTCAATTCTATTTTCATTCACGTATCGTACTAAGGTGTTCCCCATTGGACCTTCGGATGAATACCTCCATATGATCATGCGAGGTTTGTCTACAAAGGGAATGATGATGTTTAAGCCTGATTTTAGCGTTTTGTGATACTTTCCAAGACGTTCTATGATGACTGTTTCGGATTGCTGAACAATTTTAAGTCCTTTAAAGGTAAAGGAAATAGCTAGTAGGGCTATGAGTGAAGCTATAATTGTGAGTCCCATATTATATTTTTTTAACGGTTATGATAGTGCTGTTAATAGAAGTGACTTCTACTTTTGTGTTTATTAAAAGAATTTCGTTGTTTAATGAATTGGCTTTCCAATGGTCCCCGTCAATCATAACCCGACCTTTTTGCAGGGAATTGTCTATGGTTTCTGTAACAGAACCGGTTCTTCCAATCAAAGCATCCGTATTTGTTTTTATTAGATCCTCGCGACTTCCTTTTTTTAAGAGCAAGGGGCGAATGATGAATAAACTGATGAGTGTGCTGATAGCAAAAGTGATTAATTGAGAATCAAGATTGAACCCCAAATAAGCTATAGCCGATGCACAAAGAGCACCTAGCCCTAGGCATGCTATGATAAATCCTGGTGTAAAGACTTCAAGAATCAAAAGAATGATGCCTGCGTACATCCACCAGTGCCAATTTAATATTTCATCCATTTTTCGATTTGAATTAAAACGTTAGTATAAAAATTATTTTTGCGATGAATAGGGGCTTACACATCACTCTATTGTTTGTTGTCGAATATAAACGACTATCTTTACAAAGATACCATATGGTTTTTACTTAACGGTAATTTACCCTTATTAATGTCAAGATTTAAGGTGAGGTATATATTTCTTTTAGTCCTTCTATTTTTCACTACAGCTTTTAAGTCTTTCGGACAAAACTCTACAGGTTTTGAACTTCAAAGGACTTTTGAGAAGGTTCGGATGACTGATTACGATGATTTTGTATTGGGCAATTCAACATTTTTGCTGACCCATGACAAAAATCCATATAGATTGGCTTATGGTCTTGAGATTCAAGAAGCTCTCTTCGGTGAATTTGGTGGTTTATACGTATTTGGTTTAATCACAGAGCTTGATTACGGCCTAAGCAGTTTCCCAATTTCCATGAATGTTAATGCCTTTTTAGGAGGAGGTGGCGGTGCAGGCGCTCCTGATGGTTCTGGTTTAGCCTTCAGGTATGGAGGGGGTGTTAAGTATGCCCTCAATGCAAACTTTAATGTATTGGCTAGGTATTCGAATTACAATTTCCCATCTGGAAACATGGGTGGAGCGCAATTTCAATGGGGTTTTTCTTACGGAGTTTCTCCAATACTCTATTCAAATTCTTTGGATGTAAAAATGGCAAATCAATCGGCTTCTATTCAAAGCATTTTTATGTTTTTGGATGCACAAGATGGGGCATCATTGAAGTCAGATTATCAGGCATCCATAGTTGGGGTTGAGTATGCAGCTCGCTACAACAAACATCTTCAAGGCTTAATCCGTTTGCAAGCTGCAATTTCTAGCGAAATTGATGGGTTTATGGCCTACTACACCGGCTTATCGACTACATTATGCAATTATAAGTCCATAACGTGGAGTGCTCAAACTTTAATTGGCAGCTGCGGTGGTGGTGGTGTGAATACTTCCGGAGGTTTCGCTTACTTGATAGAAACAGGTCTTGATTTTAAATTCCCCAGAAAGTCTATAAGCATCTCAAGAGGATACAATGCTTCATACGCTGGTTCTTTTTCTGCTGATTATGTTCAGCTTGGGTTTAAATACCATTTTGAAAGTTCATTCTTATTGGGTACTAAAGGCCATAAGCTGAAGACTGTTGAAGGAGTGAAGTCGACATTTTTAGGACTAAGGACAGGGCTAAACATTCATAAAGCTCCAAATGCTTTAGATAAGAATGGTCTTCTATACAAAGACATGACTCTGATGTATTTTGGTTTGGCCTATCCAATTCATCCTCGTTTTGATTTACTTGGAGAGACCCGATGGGCTATGGGAGGAGATTATGGAGCTTATGCTGAAGGTGTTTTTGGCCTATCGGCCTCGATTTTAAATTGTAAAAAATTCAACATTCGTTTACCGGTTCATATCGTTGTTGCTGGTGGTGGTGGTATTGATGTAGGAAAGGGGGTAGGGGTGCAATTCAACCTTTCTGTAAATTATTCGTATTCAGAGCATTCGAAATTGAGCTTTTCAGTAGGAAAGTTAGACATGATTCAAGGAAACTATAAACCTCTTAGTATTCATCTTTCTCTTCGACGTAATTTATTGATACACCACAAGTAAGTTGGCTTATTGGCTAAGTTTTTGTTAATGAGTAATTGTAATTTCCATAATTACAATCAATTACTTAAATTGGGGGTTGTATAATAACTCCGCTCACCTCTTTAACCTCTCTTATAGTTTCCCATTAAAATAATGGTTTGCTCGATTTGAAATGTCTTTTTAGTTTCGAATTAATATAATAATTGCTTGTGATGTTAGTGAATTGGTATTCTAATCTAGTGCTCAAAAGGATGCACTCCCCAGAGGTTGATTGTTGTGACTTAGACTTAAATTTAGAAGATGTAAAGCGTATAGCTGTTTTGTTCGAAGCTACAGATTTAAACAGTATTAAACTCGTGAAAAAATTTGTGCGTATGCTTGCCAGTAGCAAATATGAAATCAATGCATTGGGATATGTGAATAAAGCTCATAAATCACTTGAACATCTTTCTACCTTGTATTTTGATTACTTTTCAAAAGCTCAATTGAATTGGTACGGCAAACCTAAAGGGATGGTAATTGATAATTTTCTTGATGAGGATTATGATGTTCTTATTGATTTGAGTTTAAAATCCCACTATCCATTAACTTATTTAACTTTGGCATCATCTGCTGTCTATAAAGTAGGAAGATTTAGAAAAGATATCTGTATATTTGACCACGAAATTAAGATGAATAAATTTCAGAGTTTAGATTCTCTGATAAAAGAAGTTACACATTGTTTAATTCCTACTGAGGGATATGATTATAGATATAGGAAGAACAGGAGTTGCGTTAATAACTCCCTTCAAGGAAGATAGAGAAGTTGACTACGAAGGACTCTCAAATTTGATTGATTACTTGATTCGTGAAGGTGCAGATTTTTTAGTTTCCATGGGCACAACTGGAGAAAGTGCTGTTTTATCTAAACAAGAAAAAACAGAAGTAGTTACTTTCACTAAAAAGAAAATTAACGGAAGGGTTCCTTTTGTACTTGGTATAGGTGGAAACAATACCAGAGCTGTTGTAGAGGAATTAAAATCCACTGATCTTTCGGGTGTGAGTGCTGTGCTTTCTGTTTGTCCAGCTTACAATAAGCCAAGTCAGGAAGGGATATATCTTCATTTTAAAGCGATTGCTGAAGCCTGCACAAAGCCTATCATTCTATACAATGTGCCTGGGAGAGCTGCAGTAAATATTTCAGCTGAAACTACGCTCAGATTAGCTAAAGATTTTGATCATATTGTTGCTGTTAAAGAAGCTTCTAGGGATATGGATCAAATCATGCAGATACTAAGAGACAAGCCTGCAGACTTCAAAGTACTTTCTGGCGATGATGCTTTCACATTACCTATGTTGTTGATGGGGGCTGAAGGAGTTATTTCTGTTCAGGCCATGGTGTGTCCAAGAGAATTTTCAGCCATGGTAAATATGGGTGTTTCCGGTCAGGTAGAAAAAGCCCGAGCTTTGCATTACCCACAACTTGAAATTATTGAACATTTGTTCGCAGAAGGGAGTCCTGCTGGTGTAAAAGCTTGTATGAAAATAATGGGTATTTGTGAAGAGCATTTGAGATTGCCTTTAGCACCTATATCCAGAACAAGATATCATAAACTTAAAGACTTGTTAGAGCATCATCAATAGTCTTTAAGATAGTATACTATTAAAAAAAAAGCGCCCAATGGGTGCTTTTTTATTTGTCATTTTTTCGTGGTCTTCTCCAGCGTCTTCTCCGCCAGGGAGCTTTTCTTTCTAAATCCAGTTCTGTACCACTTCTTGGGTAAGCAGCATCACCATAATAGAATTTTGTGGTTTTCGTTTCGTCAAACAAGAGGGTGTTTTTCGTAAAATCTTTGGAGCTGTAAATTGTCCAAGGAATTGTTTTACCGTGTCCTTCATACAATACGCCTTGTTGTGCATGAATTTCTCCATTGTAACGGATAACAACTCCATTTTTAGGGGTGTTGTTGAAAGAATGATCACCACGTCTTACTCCTAAAACAATATGACCTTCATCGAGTTGGAATTTATTCCAATCATGATTGATAAGTTTACCAAACGAGGTGAGTTGAACGAGTGTTGGTAGCGTATCTCTTTCGAATACAAAAACAGACTCCCAATCGTGTTCATGATTTTCTAAATGAGAGTTTTCACCGTAGTAATACCAATATTGATATACATTGTGACTGAAGGTTTCGGCATAATTAAAATAGACCGCAGGAACTTGGTTGTTAGGCCCTCTATTACTTAGTCCGGTTCTTCCTATTCCATTAATTTCGCTTCCAATGGCGTAGAGAACCATATTTTCTATATTATCTTCTGGATTAATTTCATCATCAGCATTTGCATCTTGGTGCGTGTTGAAATCTACAGGTATTGGAAAGTTTTTCTCAGAGGTCCTCAGGAAACCGCCTTCTTGGAAGGTAAGTGTCGGAAGGTATTTAAAAGGGTCAACGATTTCGTTACGTCTCTCTTGAGCAGAGATAGGTAGATTGAAAAGTAAGTTTACAATGTTAAATACGATGAGTTTCTTGTTGAAAAGTTTCATTAAATAGAATCTCTTTTATTGGTCTCTTATGGTTAATTTGTGGGTCTTAAAATAAGTCGTAAAATCTTGCGTTAATAAAGCGTTAACCCAAGGTTTTATGTTGAAAAAATAAGATTGTTTATTAATTTTACGACAAATATAAACACAATAGAATGGATTCAGTAGAGATTAAAGAAATTAACGAGAAAATCAAACAAGAAAGTGCATTTATTGACCTCCTTACTCTAGAGATGAATAAGGTTATTATTGGTCAAAAACACATGATAGAACGCCTACTTATAGGTTTGCTAGGTAATGGCCATATTCTTTTGGAGGGGGTGCCAGGTTTAGCAAAAACCTTGGCCATTAACACGCTTTCTAAAGCCATAAGTGGTAAGTTTAGTCGCATACAATTTACTCCTGACCTTTTACCTTCCGATGTTATTGGTACGACCGTATACAATATGCCGAAAAACGAATTTAGCATCAAGAAGGGGCCTATTTTTGGAAACTTTATTTTGGCTGATGAAATCAACAGAGCCCCAGCTAAAGTTCAATCGGCTCTATTGGAAGCCATGCAGGAACGTCAAGTGACTATTGGTGATGAAACTTTTGCTATGGACGAACCTTTTTTGGTTTTGGCAACTCAAAACCCTGTTGAACAAGAAGGTACTTATCCTTTGCCAGAAGCTCAGGTGGATCGTTTTATGCTTAAAACGGTTATTGACTACCCCAAGCAAGAAGATGAGCGTACGATTATGCGAAACAGTTTAAACGGTCAACATGAGATTGTAAAACCCGTTGTAACACTTGAAGAGATCTTGAAAGCTCGTGAAATTGTGAAAACCGTTTATATGGATGAGAAAATAGAGAATTACATTCTCGACATCATCTTTGCAACTCGATATCCTGAACGTTTTGGCTTGGAGCATCTCACAGCATTGATTTCTTTTGGATCTTCTCCTCGTGGATCTATAAATCTCGCGACAGCTGCCAAAGTATATGCTTTTATAAAGAGAAGAGGCTATGTTGTTCCTGAAGATGTCAGAGCCGTATGCCATGATGTACTTCGACACAGAATAGGTGTTACTTATGAGGCTGAGGCCGAGAATGTTAGTTCTGAAGATATCATCAATCAAATATTGAACAAAGTAGAAGTGCCTTAGTATGGAGACCAAAGAACTTTTAAAAAAGGTTCGGAAGATCGAAATCAAAACACGTCGATTGTCCAATCATATATTTTCCGGTGAATACCATTCTCATTTTAAAGGGAGAGGTATGACCTTTTCAGAGGTTCGAAAGTATCAGTTTGGTGATGACATTCGTGACATAGATTGGAATGTAACGGCGAAACTTAACGAAGCTCATATTAAAATTTTTGAAGAGGAAAGGGAATTAACCATGATGCTCTTGGTGGATGTGTCTAAATCCGAATCTTTTGGTACTAGAACACAACAAAAAAGAGATATGATTACAGAACTCTGTGCAGTTTTGGCTTTTTCCGCAATGCAAAATAACGATAAGGTAGGTGTTGTATTTTTTACCGATCAGATAGAGTTGTTTATCCCTCCCAAAAAGGGGAAATCTCACATTCTTAGAATCATACGTGAGCTGATTGAGTTTGAGCCCAAAGGGACGGGAACGAATATTTCAGATGCCTTAAAGTTTTTAAGTTCTGTTATCAAGAAAAGAAGTATTGTTTTTGCGCTTTCTGATTTTCAAGATCAGGATTATGATAAAAATTTAAAAATTGCTTCCAGTAAGCACGACTTGACTGCACTACGTATATTTGATCCTGCAGAAGAGGAACTTCCGAATATCGGTTTGGTGCAATTTCAAGACCCTGAGACAGGGGTGATTGATTGGGTTGATACAAGCTCCAAAACGGTTCGGCTAAACTACGAAGCATCCTACAAAAAATTTGTAGCCAACTTTAAGTCCAACTGTTCTCACTCAGGTACAGATTATCTTGATTTGAGCGTAGACCGTTCTTACACCAAACAATTATTAGAATTTTTTAAACGAAGATAAATTTGAATCGATTATTATACATAACAATCCTATTGATATCTACTTTTACTTTTGCCCAAACAAAGGTTAATGTCACTGTTGATACGAATAGAGCACTTATAGGTGACGTTATTCATTTGGATTTAAACGTCCAAAGTGATGCGCCAATTTTGTGGCCCGACCTAGAGACGCTTATGGCTCCGGTAGAGGTCCAGAAACTTAGTGTGATTGATTCGATATTGACCTCAAACAAGAACAGTTATCGTCAAAACATTTCCATTCAGCATTTTGATACCGGGGAATTTGTCTTGCCTCAAATTCCTTTTGTTAGTTATGCTGGAGATACGTTTTACACAGATTCCATAACGGTTTCATTCATACCCGTTCTGCTAGATACGACCAATGCTGTTTTCGATATTAAAGAACCGGAAGAAGTTCCATTTAATTTTTCCGAAGCAAAGCCTTTCATCTATGGTTCATTTGTTCTAATAGCCTTATTGGTGCTTATCTATTACATCATTCAAAAACTAAGGAATAAAAAGGAGTTCGTTGAAGAACAAGTGGTTGAGTTGATTCCCTGTGATGAAGAAGCTATTGATGCACTCAAGAATCTAGAATTACAAGGTTTATGTGCTAAGGGAGAAGTTAAAAACCATTATGTTCAACTTACAGACATACTTCGCAGTTATTTTGATCGTGAATATCAACTTGAAACGATAGAGTCTACGACTGATGAAATTGTAGCGCTATTGAAAGTTCAGAAAGTGGATACTTTGTTATTGAAAGAAATTGCTTGCCTTTTGGAAGAAGCCGATCTTGTGAAGTTCGCTAAAAGTAGTCCAGATAGTTTTACCAATGATCGATTTATGAGGTCTTCCTATCGAATTGTGGAAGATTGTCATAAAATGAATGAGGAGGTGCAAGATGTTTGAAGAAATTGAATTTTTAAACCCCGAGCTACTGTATTTACTTTTTGTTGTTCCTTTCTTATTACTTTGGCAGTTCTTTAGGAATAGAAAGCGAAACGCTCCTATAATATGGTCTTCAGGATATCTTATTGAAAAGAAATGGAACTGGAAGGTCATTTTGAAGCATACATTATGGGTGACTCGATGTATTGCGATGGCTGCAATAATTATAGCTATAGCTCGTCCACAAACTACTGAGGTGAGTACCGAAACCTTGAGCAAGAAGGGTATTGATATCGTGATTGCTATGGATGTTTCAACAAGTATGTTGGCCGAAGACTTCAAGCCTAATCGACTGCAAGCTGCCAAACAAGTGGCTCACGATTTTATCACCGGAAGACCTACAGACCGTTTTGGTTTAGTTATTTATGCCGGCGAGAGTTTCACACAGTGTCCTTTGACAACAGACCATAAAGTGGTTAAGAATCTTTTGAAAGATGTAAAAGACGGCTTGATTGAAGATGGAACAGCTATTGGAATGGGTTTGGCTACATCGGTCTCTAGATTAAAAGAGAGTAAAGCCGAAAGTAAAGTAATTATACTTTTGACTGATGGAGAAAATAACAGTGGTTTTATTGATCCTATGACGGCCGTTGAGCTTGCTGAAGAGTATCGTGTAAAGGTTTATACGGTCGGTGTAGGTTCTTATGGGACAGCACCTTATCCAACTACAGATATGTGGGGTAGGAATACCTATGCTAATGTTCAGGTCAAAATCGATGAAGAATTACTTATCAATATAGCTGAAGCTACGGGAGGTATGTACTTTCGTGCCAATAGTAAAGACAAACTAGAGCAGATTTATGAACAAATAGAGACGCTAGAGAAAACCGAATTAGAGGAGTTGAAGTATTACAATTATCAAGAAAAGTTTGAGCTTTTTGCTCTGATTGCATTGGTTTTATTGTTTTTTGAATTTGTACTTCAATACACATTATTAAAAACGATTGCTTGATGTTTGATTTAGGAAATCCACAATATCAGTATTTATTCATTCTTCCTTTATTCGTATGGGTTGCATACTTTATTTTTCGTTCTTGGCGTAACAAGAAGCGTGATGAGGTTGCAGACTTTTTTCTATGGGATCAGATTCATCCTAATCGTTCAAAAAGAAAGCCAGTTGTAAAACTAGCCTTTCGAATTTTAGGTCTAATTAGTTTAGTTATTGCTTTGGTGAATCCAAAAATAGGTACCCGTATTGAAACCATAACTAGGAAAGGAGTAGATGTTGTTTTTGCCATCGATGTTTCTAAAAGTATGTTGGCAGAAGACCTATCTCCGAGTCGGATACTTAAGGCAAAGCAGATCCTTTCAAAAGCTATTGACGGGTTGGTAAATGATCGTATAGGAATTATTGTTTATGCTGGGAAAGCCTATGCCCAGCTTCCACTTACAACTGATTATACAGCTGCTAAAATGTTTTTGAGAACCATTGATACAGATATGGTTCCCACCCAAGGAACGGACATCGGAAATGCTGTAGAAATGGCTTTGAGTTATTTTGAAAGTGGTAAAAAGCAAAATCGAGCTTTGTTTATACTTTCTGATGGTGAAAGTCATGAGAAAGGAGTGCTGAAAGCTGGTAAATTAGCTTCGGAAAATGGCATAGTCATTTATTCTATTGGTCTTGGAACACAGGAGGGAGGCCCTATTCCAATCAAGCGTAATGGAATTGTAAAATCTTACAAGAAAGATCGTGATGACCAAGTTGTTGTTACGAAAATGGACCCAGAGATGTTACAGCAGTTGGCTGTTAGTACAGAAGGTAGTTTTATGGATGGATCCAACACAAAAGAAGCCATTTCATTCATAAAAAATTCTTTGTCAAAAATGGAAAAAGTTGAGTCTGAAACAGAAATGTACACGGATTATGAAGATCAATTCCAGTGGTTTTTGGCTATTGCTCTTTTCTTTTTTACATTGGATCTTATTGTTCCTAATAGAAAATCACTTTGGTTAAGAAAAATTAAATTATTTGGATAATGAGGCTTAGAACACACCTATTCATTTTATATTTTCTTTTCCTTTCTATGGGGCTAATGGCCCAATCAGAAAGAAAAATGACTCGTAAAGGAAATACCCAGTATGAAACGGGTAATTTTGTTGATGCTGAGATCAATTATAAGAAAGCATTAGAAAAAAATGGAGATTTATTAGAGGCTCAGTTTAATCTTGGTGACGCCCTAGTAAAGCAGGAGAGATATGATGAAGCTTTAGCGTCTTTTGAAAACGTTAGTAGCTTAACTGAGGACAAAAACCTCAAAGCAAATGCTCTGCATAATAAAGGGAATGTTTTGCTTTCAAAACAGGATCTCGAAGGTGCGTTGGAGTCTTATAAAGCGTCCCTGAGAATTGACCCCAAAGACAACGAAACACGATACAATTATGCTTTTGTGAAAAAACAACTTGAACAGCAACAACAGCAAGAACAAGAACAGCAGCAAAACGAGGACAATAAAGAAGAGAATAAGGACGATAGTCAATCGAATCCGCAAAATAATAATGACAAGCAGGAAGACTCTGAAAATAAAGAACAAGAAGGGTCTGAGAGCGAGGAAAAAGAAGAAAATGACAATCAGCAAGATCAAGAGAATAAGGGACAGACCGATGGGGAAGATGCTGATGAAGAGAAGGAAGGTCAATCTCCTAAACCTCGTAAAAACAAACTAAGTCCAGAAGAAGCTCAAAGATTGCTTGAAGCTTTAAATCAACAAGAAGATCAGGTGCAAGAAAAAATGAAAAAGCATAAATTAAAAGGTGCGAAAGTGAAAATCGAAAAAGACTGGTAATTAAAGAAATGAAAAAGCAATTATTTTTTTTAGCCTTCCTTGTTCAGACTTGTATGCTTGTTGCCCAGGTCTCATTTACAGCCTCTGTTAGTAAAAACAAGTTAGGAGTTAATGAGCGATTAAGTTTAACTTACACTGTCAAAGGAGGTGGAGACCGTTTTGCAGCTCCAGACTTGTCTGACTTTTCAGTTCTATCAGGTCCAAGTACTTCATCAAGTACAACCATTATTAATAGTAAAGTAACTAGAGAAAAGACATATACCTATTATTTACGTGCCAAAAAAGTAGGTGTATATACCATTGGTTCTGCATCCATTCAGGTGAAAGGAAAGCAATATCGTTCAGGAAATGTTTCCATTCAAGTCCTTAAATCCTCTCCTCAAGCCACCTCTAATTACAGTCCAGAAGCGAACGCTAGAGAAAATGTATTCTTGAGTTTAGAGTTGAGTAATTCAAATCCTTACGTTGGGGAGCAGGTGGTTGCTACCTACAAACTCTATTTCTCTCAGGAGGTAAGGTCTCCAGAATTACTTAAAGACCCTTCCTATACTGGTTTTTGGCATGAGGATTATGATCTGGGAGAAAATTACCCCATTCAACAAGTTCGAAAAGATGGAAAGACCTTTAAAGTAGCAACGTTAAAAAAATTAGTTTTAATTCCTCAGCGTTCAGGAACGTTGACTTTAGATGCTATGGATCTCGAAGTCCCCGTTGCAATTCCTACAAATCAAAGAGATTTCTTTGGTCGTATTCAATCCCGCATTATTACGATTATCTGTTCTTCAGGAGTTAAAGTTCTATCCGTTAAGAGTCTGCCTACACAAGGTAAACCGGTTGATTTTTCGGGAGCTGTTGGTGTTTTTGAATTTACGACTCGTTTAGATCGTGACTCCATTCAAACGAATGAATCTGCAACCCTTTCCATGCGTATTTCGGGAACAGGTAATTTGAGAATGATTGATCTTCCTAATTTTAAGATTCCAAATGATTTAGAAGCCTATGAGCCAAAGTTTAAGGAAAAAATCAATCTTCAGAAATCTGGTTTATCGGGTTATAAACGTGTAGAGCACTTATTGATTCCTAGAAATAGAGGAGACTACAAAATAAGTGTTGGTAGTTTTAATTATTTCAATCCTAAATTGAGAAAATTCATCACGGTAGAGAAGCCTTCATATACGCTAAACGTAGAGGGTGATGCTAAGGGTTCAACAAGTGCTGTAATCGTAAACAACATCACAAAAGAAGATGTCTCCTTTATTGGTAAGGATATTCTTTACATCAAAACTTCTCCGGGGGATTTACAAAGCTCTAAAGATTTGTTTTTCGGATCTGTTGCCTTTAAAGTACTATGCATATCTCTCACATTTTTAGTAATTATTGCTCTTTTTATTGCATACCTGCTTCGAAAATCCATCATTGATTTTAAACAGTGGAAAAGGGGAGGTGCTATGAAACAAGCATTGAAAGTTTTAGATTCCGATTCTGATTCTATTCACACATCAATTCAGCAGGCTTTACAAGTTTATTTTCAGAAGAAATGGGGATTGCATCGTTCTCAATTTGACAAAGAAATAATTGAAGAACTACTTTGCGGTAAGAGCGTTGACTCAGAGCTTGTAAACGAAATTGTAACCCTACTTGAAACCTGCGAAATGGCCCGATTTACAAAAGTATTTTCTGAAGAAGATAAACAGGCTTCTACTTTATTAAACAAAACGAAAAACGTTATCGAACGTTTAGAAAACTATTAGAGCATGAGATTATTAATTGCAGTGCTGTTATTCAGTTCCACGATTTTTGCAAAAGACAGTCAAAGTCTTTTTGATCAGGCTGCTTTGCATTATGAACAGCAAGATTATCAAATGGCTCTGAGTACCTTTAGTCAAATTGAAGATATTGGGTTGTTTTCTTCGGATTTATACTACAATATTGCCAATTGTCATTACAAATTGCAGCATAAAGCTGAGGCAGTATTGTATTACGAAAAAGCATTAAAGTTAAATCCATCCGATGAGGATGCTCTTTTTAATTTAAAATTAGTTCAACTGCAATTGGTTGACAAGTTGGCAGAGGTGCCGATGGTATTTTATCAAAAGTGGGCTGAAGGTATAAAAAACAAGATGTCTATTGATCAATGGGCTAAATTGGGTGTGGTATTCTTATTCATTTTCTGCGTACTCTTTATACTCTTTTTGTTCACCAAAACTTACCGCCTTAAAAAGAGGGCTTTTACGATTTCTATGGCTTCTCTTTTGATAAGCTTTCTCTCACTGTCTTTAGCGTATTACTCTTATAGTACAGTGACTACTGAAGCTGTTTTAATGCAAGCGAATGCATATGTTAAGAGCGCTCCATCCACTCAGAGTGAAGACTTATTTATTTTACATGAAGGGACTAAAGTTCAGGTGTTAGAAGGCTTCAATAATTGGACAAAGATTAAATTGTCTGATGGTATGATCGGATGGCTGGAGAGTGACGTTATGGAGGAGATTTAATTTCAATCAAAGGATTGGTTTTACCTATACAATCACTTGTTTCACTTATCTGTCTTAGTTCTCAACGTTTTTTTGAAATTTCACAAAGTTTAATAGTTGGGAATTTCCTTTAGGAATTGATAGCGTTGATTTTCGTGGTCCATGATACAAGTATAGTGCTGCATCCCGTTGGTTACAATGAGAAGGTCCGTTTTTAGCGTCATGTTGTATCGTGCTATTTGATCGAATGCATCTTGTGAGATGTTTATGGAGGGTGCTTTACATTCAACAATGATGTTCGGGATGCCTTTGTTGTTGTAGAGTACAATGTCACAACGTTTTTTTGTATTTGCGACCTCAATTCCTTTTTCCACAGCCATTAAAGAAGCAGGATATCCTTTTTCTTGAATGAGGAATTGAATGAAATTCTGACGCACCCATTCTTCTGGCGTATTTACGATGTACTTTTTACGGATAGGGTCAAATACTAAGGTTTTGCTTTGATCCTTTTTGAGTTTAATGGGATATGTTGGTAAGTTGAGTTTCTGCATTCGGTTCTAGAAAAGTATAAGGAGTGTATTACGAATGGCATAATTTGTAGATGACCTCTTTTAACAGATCGCTGTGTGGAGTAGAAGGATTGTTGTATCCTTTAGACTTCATATCGGCCTCTCGAAGTGTATCTAAAGCTTTTACTGAATTTTTAAGATTATAGGTTTGAGCGGCTTTTTGATAGTCTTTTACAAAATAAGGATTTACACCCAAGCTTTTAGCGACTGTTTGTGGGTTTTTGTCTTTCAGCCCGTGATATATTAGGACTTTACTAAATAAGTTGTAGAGTACTGAAAGCGTAACTACAATCGGGTTGTTTTTTGGATTGGCTTCAAAATAGTTTAAAATCCGATTGGCCTTAAAGACATCTTTGTTCATGATGGCATTTTGAAGTTCAAAGTTGTTGTAGTCTTTACTAATTCCAATATTATCTTCAATGAGTTCTTCGGTAATTTCTGATTTTTTAGGAGTTAGGATACAGAGTTTGTTGAGTTCTCCGGAAATTTTAGACAAGTCATTGCCTAAAAAGTCAGTAAGCATTGCTGCTGACTTAGAACTGATTCTGTAGTCTTTGCTCCGAAGGTAGCCCTTAATCCAGTCTGGGATCTTATTTTCGTAGAGCTTGTTGCTTTCAAAATAGATGCCCTTTTTTTGAACACTTTTATAAAGCGCTTTTCGTTTGTCTAACTTTTTCCCTCGGTAACATAAAACCAATAGCGTACTTTCAAGCGGTTGCTCAACATAGGACTTTAATAAGTCAATTTTTTTTAAATCTTGAGCTTCTTTGACGATGATAACTGTATTTTCAGCCATCATTGGGAATTGTTTTGCTGAGGCTAGTAAAGAAGTGATTTCAACATCTCTTCCATAAAGCACGGTCTGATTAAATCCTTTTTCGGATTCACTAAGCACGTTTTTTTCTATATAATCACATATCAAGTCTATATAGAAAGTCTCTTCTCCGGCAAGAAAATAGGTTGTTGTGTATTTCTTTGCTTTTAAATCAGCTAAAATCTGTTCGTGTGTCATGAGATTGGAATTCCAACAAATATAAGATATTAATGAATTTTTTGAGGTCTTGCCTGTAAAAATGGATCGATTAAGATTGAACGACGATTTTGATTTATTTCTTGGGCTTTAGTAGTTATTCTTTAATGCCAACGACCAATATTTATGTTTGTTATGAATTACATACGACCTTTCTATTTATTTTTAGTATATTATTAAGTTCATAACTGTGAAAAAAACCAATAAATATTGGAGGTTTAGCTTGTTGATAAGAATTGATTGTTGCTTGTGATTTGGATGAAGAATTAAATAACTTAGTTAAACCAAAAAATCTATACATCACTAAAACTCGTATTATGTCTGAAACTAAAAATCAAGAAAAGCTTAATGCTTCTCAGCAAAACCCAGAAGAAGATTCGTTTTCTTCATGGCTAAATGATTTGGAAGATAAGGAGCAACCTCAGGCTTGCTCTGTGGATAATCCTGATTGTGAGGCTTGTGGGAGCTAATTTATTTTCACTTTATAAAACAAAAAGAGCGTTCATTTGAACGCTCTTTTTGTTTATGAGTCATAATCACCGTAAAATTGTGATGGAGTTTTACTAAAATGATCTTTATTTTAGTCTCTAAATTTGTGCAATTTTCAGGTTTCAAGCTCAGGATGTTTATCTTTTGATTTTGGTATTTTACACAATCATTTAGGTCGGTTTAAAAAAAATCAAAAACCTTACTTTGTCTAATTGATTATTTCTAATTTTGGGAGGTTGTTAAAAACACAACATAAACCCAGGAAAACAAATTATTTAATGTCGTCAGCTAAGTATGTATTTGTCACAGGTGGTGTAACATCATCATTAGGAAAGGGAATAATTTCAGCTTCATTGGCAACACTTTTACAGAGTAGGGGGCATAGAGTTACGATTCAAAAATTCGACCCCTATTTAAATGTTGATCCGGGCACCCTCAATCCATATGAGCATGGTGAATGTTATGTTACGGAAGATGGTGCTGAAACCGATTTGGATTTGGGGCATTACGAGCGTTTCATGAATCACCCAACTTCTCAAGCGAATAATGTAACTACAGGAAGTGTATACCAATCGGTCATTGAAAAGGAGCGAAGAGGCGATTTTCTGGGTAAGACCGTTCAAGTAATACCTCACATTACCAATGAAATTAAGGAGCGTATGCAAATCCTTGGAAGTTCTGGGGATTATGATGTAATTATTACAGAGCTAGGTGGAACGGTAGGTGATATAGAGTCTTTACCTTATGTGGAAAGTGTACGCCAGTTGTGTTGGGAAAAACCCAATGACTGTATGGTTGTTCACCTTACACTTATACCTTATTTATCTGCCGCTGGAGAGCTCAAAACAAAGCCTACACAACATTCGGTTAAGGCACTTCAAGAATCTGGTGTATTTCCGGATGTATTGGTTTGCAGAACGGAACATGAAATCAACGAATCCATACGAAGAAAGTTGGCTTTGTTCTGTAATGTTCAGCCCGATGCCGTTATACAGTCTATAGATGCTGAAACCATTTATGATGTCCCTAAATTGATGAAAGAAGAGCAGCTTGATAAAGTTGTTTTGAAGAATTTAGGTTTAAATCATTCCGGTGAAGCTGACATTACTTGTTGGGAAGAGTTTGTTTTCAACCTCAGAAACCCGAAAAATGAAATAGATATAGCTTTGGTGGGCAAGTATGTGGAGCTTAAAGATTCTTACAAATCCATTTCTGAAGCATTTATCCATGCCAGTGCTACTTCTCGATGTAAGGTGAATTTACATTGGATACATTCTGAAAAATTAAATGATCGTTCTGCTAAGGATGCTCTAGAGAACATGGATGGCGTATTAGTAGCTCCTGGTTTTGGCCCTAGAGGTATCGATGGTAAACTTCATGCGGTTCGGTATGCTCGAGAAAACAACACCCCATTTTTAGGAATATGCTTAGGGATGCAAGCTTCCGTCATTGAATATGCCAGAAACGTTTTGAATTATGAAGATGCGCACTCTGCAGAGATGAACCCAAAAAGTCTACATCCAGTGATAGACATTATGGAAGAGCAAAAGAAAATTACCAATATGGGGGGTACTATGAGACTAGGAGCTTGCGCTTGTGAGTTAAAGAAAGGTACGATTGCTCATGCCGTTTATGGTTCGGATCTAATATCTGAACGTCACCGTCATCGATATGAATTCAATAACGCCTATCTAGAACAGTATGAAAAAGCGGGAATGAAGGCTACGGGTATTAATCCAGAAACAGGACTCGTTGAAATTGTTGAGATTCCTGATCACCCTTGGTTTGTAGGAGTTCAATTTCATCCAGAATATAAAAGTACAGTTGCCAACCCACACCCACTATTTGTGAGTTTTGTTAAGGCAGTATTAAAGAATAAAGCTTAAGTAAATGCTACAACAAGAAAAAAAGACCGATTACAATTCGGTGATTGGATTTGCCTTAATAGGTATTGTTCTTTTTTGGTTTTTAAACAACCAAGCAGATTTGGTAGAAAGCCAAAATCAGCCGATTACAGAAGAAGTTCAAAGCTCAAGTTCACCTTCTGCTGAGCTAGTTTCAAATGAAACTTCCCTTGAAAATAACTCTAATTCAGTTTCCGCAGATTTGCAAGAAGCTTATGGAGCATTTGCTCAAGCCGCCGCCTTTCAAGATCTTTCAGAAAAAGTTTATCTAGAAAATGACTTAGTTAAAGTCGAGCTGGCTGCTAAAGGGGGGAGAGTAACGAGTGTTTATCTCAAAGAATACCAAACGTATGATTCACTTCCTTTAAATTTATTACGTGAAGATTCGTCACTATTCAATTTAACGTTTTGGTCTCAAAATCGCCGCTTACAAACTTCCGATTTTACCTTCGAAACTACAGAGTCTCAATTTGGTGACAGTCAAGTTGTTTCCATGCGTTTAAATGTTCAAGAAGGGAAGTATCTTGAATTTGCCTATTCCTTGGCGCCAAACACATACAAAGTTGACTATACCGTAAACCTTATTGGTTTAGAAGATATCATTCAGCCTCAAAATCCGATTGAACTCGATTGGTCTGTAAATGTTCCACGTCAAGAATTAAATAAAGACAATGAGTCGATGAATACTTCTGCATACTATTTTATAGATGGAGAAGTTGACGATTTGTCTATTACCTCAGACGATTCAGAACGTGTTTCAAACCCGGATTGGATTGCCTTCAAATCACAGTATTTTTCCACTGCTCTTACAACCAAAGGTTTGTGTAAGGAGGTTTTACTAAGCTCAGAAGAGCATTCTGGATCAGAGAATTATCTTAAAACGCTCAGCGCTTCCACTCAGCTAAATTTCAATGGTGGTTCACAATCTTATGCTATGCAATGGTATTTTGTTCCGAATCATGTAAAGACTTTAAAGTCATTCGACAATGGTTTAGAGGAGCTTGTACCTTTGGGGTGGAGTTTTATTGGGTGGATTAATAAATACGTTGTTATTAATATTTTTAATGCTTTTGAGAACTGGGGCTTTGGTTACGGTATAATCATCCTAATGATGGCCTTGTTGATCAAAATTGCATTGTTCCCATTCACATACAAGTCATACACTTCTATGGCTAAGATGCGTGTTTTAAAACCTCAGGTTGATGCCATCAATGAGAAGTATGAAGATAAAATGAAGCGTCAGCAAGAGATGATGGCCTTGTACAAGGAAACAGGTGTAAGTCCTTTGGGAGGCTGTATTCCGATGTTGTTTCAAATGCCGATTTTATTTGCATTATTCCGCTTTTTCCCATCTTCCATAGAGCTTCGTCAACAAAGTTTTCTATGGGCAAATGATTTGTCAACCTATGATTCGATTCTTGACTTAGGCTTTAGCATTCCATTTTATGGCGATCATGTAAGTTTATTTACGCTTTTGATGACCGCTACTACTGTTTTGCAGATGAAGTATAGCACGAGTATGTCTGCTTCCAATTCACAAATGCCTCAAATGAAATACATGATGTATTTCATGCCTGTCATTTTCTTGGGTGTGATGAATAATTATGCGGCTGCTTTGAGTTATTACTATTTCCTAGCTAACTTAATTACATTCGCTCAACAGAAAATTATTGCAGGAATGACTGATGACTCTGCTTTGTTGGCTAAGATGGAGGAGAACAAGCAGAAAGCTCCTAAGAAAGGTAAGTCTAAGTTTCAAACTCGCTTGGAAAATATGATGAAAGAGCAGCAAGAAGCTAAAAACAAAAAGTAATATTATTGTGTTAAAATAAAAAAGGTGATCTAAACAGATCACCTTTTTTTTGCATTCAATATTTTGCCCTATAAAGCTTTTTTAAATTCGATAAACTCATCATACTCCATCAATTTATCATAGTGAACATTTGGATTAATCTCTACGATTCGATTTGCAACAGATTGTGTAATGGTATGGTCATGAGAAGAGAAGAGCATGGTCCCCTTAAACTCCCTCATTGCATTGTTGAGTGCTTGGATGGATTCAAGGTCTAGGTGAGAGGTAGGCTCATTAAACATAATGAGATTCGCTTGTGCCAACATCATTCGTGAAAGCATACATCGTACCTTTTCACCACCGGATAATACTTTTGCAGATTTGAAGGTTTCTTCGCCACTGAAAAGCATTTTACCCAGGAACCCTCGAACATAAACTTCGTCTTTAATTTCGGAGAATTGTCGCAACCAATCGATTAAGCTATCCTCTGTGTCAAAATACTGTGCATTATCATTTGGCAAGTAGGCTTGAGTAATAGTTTGTCCGTATGAGAAGGTACCTGTTGAAGGTTTATCTTTCCCATCTAAGATGTTGTATAATGCTTCTAAAGCCAATTTGTTATCGGCCAATAATGCAATTTTATCCCCTTTATTTACTTTGAAATTTAGTTTTTCAAAAAGCACGGATCCATCGGCAGCATGTGCACTTAAATTATCTACTTCTAAAATTTGATCACCAGCCTCACGTTCTTGGTCAAATATGATGGCTGGATACTTTCTACTTGATGCTTGAATGTCGTCAAGGTTTATTTTTTCCAGGAGTTTTTTACGGCTGGTTGCTTGCTTACTTTTTGAAGCATTTGCACTAAATCTAGAGATGAATTCTTGCAATTCTTTGCGTTTATCTTCCGCTTTCTTGTTTGCTGCAGATCGTTGTCTGAGTGCCAATTGACTCGACTCGTACCAAAAGGAATAATTTCCTGTAAATAATTTTATTTTCCCGAAGTCGATGTCTGCAATATTCGTACACACCGTATCTAAAAAATGTCGGTCGTGAGAAACAACAATAACGGTGTTTTTGAAGTTCAACAAGAAGTCTTCCAACCACTCAATCGTGTTTAAATCTAGGTGGTTGGTAGGTTCATCAAGAATTAAAACATCTGGATTTCCAAAAAGAGCTTGAGCTAGTAAAACCCTCACTTTAGCACTACCTTCAAGGTCTTTCATCAATTTGTAATGGTCTTCTACAGGGATTCCCAATCCACAGAGCATATTCGAAACATCTGACTCTGCATTCCAACCGTCCATTTCTTCAAATTTTATTTCAAGGTCGGCTGCCTTGATGCCGTCTTCCTCATTAAAGTCAGGTTTTGCGTAGATGGCATCTTTCTCCTGCATGATGTTCCACAGATCTTGGTAGCCCATGAAAACGGTGTTTAGTACCGTTACATCATCGTATTTAAAGTGGTCTTGACTCAATACAGCCATGCGTTTTCCAGCTTCTAAACTTACCTGCCCTGTGTTGGGTTCCATTTCACCTGACAAAACTTTTAGGAAGGTAGATTTCCCGGCACCGTTGGCGCCTATCATACCATAGCATCGTTCTCCATGGAACTTTACATTGACATCATCGAATAATACTCTTTTACCAAATTGAATGGATACATTGGTTGCCGTAATCATAGTGCTAATTTTGAGCTGGCAAATTTAGTTGTTTTTTCTCATTCTAGAGAAGAATAATTCTATTAATGATTTTAGTACTGAAGTATATTTATCCCTTTATTTCATTGTAAATTAAAGCCCCCAAGATTTTTATTATATTTCTTAAATTCATTCGATGATGACACACAAATTCACTTTAAAATTAGCCGCTCTTTTTGGAGCATTATCTGTGATGATTGGTGCTTTTGGCGCTCATGGATTAAAAGAGTTGCTCTTGGCCAATCAACGTTTAGATGTTTTTGAAAAAGCCGTTACTTATCAGTTTTATCATACGTTGGTCTTATTTCTTGTGGCAATTTTGATGAAACCTTATGCGAGTAAATATCTTTGTTGGTCAGCTCGGTTTTTCGTTTTTGGAATTCTTATTTTCTCAGGATCTCTCTATGTTTTAGCCCTCACTAATCACTTATTTATAGGAGCCATAACGCCCGTTGGTGGGGTGTTTTTCATTTTGGGTTGGTTGTCCTTATTTCGATTTGCGTATACGGATCTGTGAATTCTTTCTGATTAGGAATATTTAAAGCTTACGTCCTGTTTTTTTATAATGTCTATTTTACGTACATTCAGACAATTAAACAAAAATATTATGGGAAAGGGAGATGCAAAATCCAAAAGAGGAAAGATAAATAGAGGCACATCAGGTGTTCGAAGACAAAAGAAGAAGGTTTTAGCTAGTTCCGTCGTTGTGGAACAACCAGTTGTAAAACCCAAAAAAAAGGCAGCTCCGAAAAAAACAACGACCAAAAAAGCTGTAGCTAAGAAACCTGCAGCAAAAAAAAACAGCCACTAAGAAAAAGGCTGAAGATTAATCTTCAGCCTTTTTTTAATTTATCCGTAAATATTTTTTTGAATTTTTCCACTTTAGGAAGAATGACGTACCGACAATAGGGTTCTTCGTTGTGTAGGTCATAATAATCACGATGATAATCTTCAGCAGGGTAGAAGTTCGTGAACTCCGTAATTTCAGTAATTATGGGTTCATCTATGAATTTGGTTTTATCCAATTTTGCTTTTAATTCTTCAGCCATTGATTCCTGCCCTTCATCATGAAAATAGATAACCGACCTGTAGTGAGTTCCCACATCGTTACCTTGCCTGTTTAAGGTCGTTGGGTCGTGAATTTCCCAAAAGATATGGAGCAGGTCTTTAAAAGAAATGACCTCAGGATTGTATTGGATATCACAGACCTCTGCATGCCCTGTCCTCCCTGTGCAAACCTCTCTGTAAGCTGGGTTTTTTATGTTTCCACCAGCAAAGCCAGACTGAACGCTTACGACCCCTTCTAAACGATTGTAAACAGCCTCAAGACACCAGAAGCATCCTCCACCCAAAGTGGCTCTTTTAAAATGGGTACGCATAGCATTTATGATTAGAAACAAAAAAACCGTCAAAAGACGGTTTTAAGTAATTGCAATTATCAGTCGCCTTTTTCAGCCAAATATCTTTCTGCTTCAAGTGCGGCCATACAACCACTACCGGCAGCAGTAACTGCTTGTCTGTAGATTTTATCTTGTATATCACCTGCAGCAAATACGCCTTCAATATTTGTTTGTGTAGAATCCGCTTGGGTTGTCAAATAACCGGTTTCATCCATGTCCAATTGATTCACAAATAAATCGGAGTTTGGCTTGTGGCCAATGGCAACAAAGAAGCCTGTACAAGGCACTTCACTTAGTTTGCCTGTTTGGTTGTTTTTAACACGCACGCCTTCTACCGCCTTTTCACCGAGTACCTCATCCGTTTCGGAGTTGTACATTACCGTAATGTTTTCTGTGTTTTCCACGCGATGTAGCATGGCTTTAGAAGCTCTCATGTAGTCTTTTCGAACAAGCATGGTTACTTTTGAACAAAGCTTAGCAAGGTAGGTTGCTTCTTCAGCAGCTGTATCTCCAGCACCTACAACAACGACTTCTTGCCCTTTGTAGAAGAAACCATCACAAACGGCACAAGCAGATACACCAAAACCATTTAAGCGCTCTTCAGATTCAAGACCTAACCATTTAGCCGTAGCTCCTGTAGATATGATAACCGTATCAGCCAATACCGTTTTAGAACCGTCAATCTCAATTTTGTGAGGTCCGCCGTCCTTCGAAAATTCCGCTTTTGTGGCATAACCGAAGCGAACATCGGTTCCAAACCGCTCGGCTTGTTTTTGAAAATCAACCATCATTTCTGGACCATTCGTTCCTTCTGGATAGCCCGGAAAATTATCTACCTCTGTTGTGTCTGTAAGCTGCCCACCCGGTTTTAATCCTGTATACACTACGGGATTTAAATCAGCTCTAGATGCATATATTGCTGCAGTATATCCTGCTGGGCCTGATCCAATAATCAGGCATTTGATCTTTTCAATTTCTTCTGACATTTTTTCGTAATTTGTGAATCCAAAATTACGCAATGAGCATTAAATTCAAGCTATTATTCCCAATTTTTCTCCAGATAATTATTTGTTTTTCAGAATTAACTGCACAAGATGATTTTCATACCTATTATACGACTAAAAGTTCAGATTCTTTTATGTCAAATAAGGCTTTACAATCACAAATTGATGTTTCTGAACTACAGATGCACCTCTTAAATGCAGCTATTTTTCACTTTACCAATTTAGAGCGTAAGAAAGAGAAACTTGATGTTTTTGTCTTTAATGAAAATTTATACAAATCCTCTGCGCTTCATTCAGAGCGAATGATTGTAGGTGATTTTTTCAGTCATGAGAATAAAAGACAACGAAAGTGGCGCACACCGAAAGACCGTATTTTTTTCTATGACGACTCATACAGAACGGTGGGTGAAAACATCCTTGAAAATTTCCTCTTAGATTATACGGGGAAAACGCTCAGATATCGAACTGAGTTAGATGTGAATGGGGCTGTTGTTTATATCAATCCAGAAGGGGAGGTGATCGAAAATTCAACTTATTTGGTGCTTGCCGAACGTCTGGTAACTCAATGGATGAACTCCCCACCTCATCGTGCCAATATTTTAGACCGTCGATTTGACTTACTGGCTTGTGCTTGTGATGTTGATTACGATAAGACTCCTGTTTTAATACGATGCACACAAAACTTTGGAAGTTTTCAGTTTCCCAAAAAATAGTCATTTTTTAATTATACCAAGATTGAGGAATTATTAGTTTAAAAGAATCTTGTTTTATTGAGGCTATTGTATATATTTGCACGAAATTCTTCGGGGTGTAGCGTAGCCCGGTTATCGCGCCTCGTTTGGGACGAGGAGGTCGCAGGTTCGAATCCTGCCACCCCGACGAAGAAAAATCCTTGTAAAGCTACTTTACAAGGATTTTTTATGCAATCTATTTTCTTTATTCTTACTTGGCTAGCGAACCTTCGTTCTTGAAGTATTTGTTGCCGGGAAGATGTCCGCCTCGAAGGTCCATAACTTTATTCATCACGATGAACGCATTGGCATCGATCTTTTCGATTTCGGCTTGTAGTTTACTCATCTCAAGTCTCGTAATCACTGAGTAAATGACATCTGTTCTATTCAGGTTTTCTCCGCGTTTTCCAAAGCCTCTTTTTCCATTATAAATGGTAACTCCTTTTCCCATTTTCTCAATAATCATGATGCGGATATCTTCACTCAGTGAGGAGATGATGGTAACACCAATGTATTCTTCTACACCTTCCACTACAAGGTTTACGGCTTTAGAGGCTGCTAAATAGGTAAGGATAGAGTATAGGGCCGTTTCCATAGAGAGGAGATAGGCGGCAATAGCAAAGATGATGATGTTAAACACCAATATGAAATCTCCAATGGTAAAGCCTGTCTTTTTAGCCAAATAAATGGCTAAAACTTCCGTCCCATCCAATACGCCTCCACCTCGAATGGCAAGACCGATTCCACTTCCTAAAAAGAATCCACCAAATACAGCGATAAGAAGCTTGTCCGAGGTAATGATGGGGTAGTCTATAAAGACCAGCGCAAGGGCTAGACCTCCAATAGCAATAACACTTTTTAAGGCAAACATTTTACCCAGTTGATAGTACCCCATAAGAATAAACGGAGCATTAATAAAAATGATTAATAGGGATAAAGGGTAGTGGGTAAGTGCTTCTACGAGAAGTGATATACCTGTAACGCCTCCGTCAATAAATCCGTTTGGCAATAAAAAGCCTTTTAGACCGAAACCAGCTGCTACAACACCTATAGCGATGAATGATAAACTTTTTAACATACGCGATACACTTCTTTTTATGAGCACTAAATATAGCCTATTTCTCATGTAAAACAGCCTCAAGCAAACGTACTTTTTTCGCATAAAAAAAGACCGCCCTTAGGCAGTCTTTTTTATGCGTATTAAATAAGCTTATTTGAAAATAATTTTTCGCG
>ERZ1046367.65-NODE-65-length-82128-cov-26.852753_pt1 | contig 82128 bp, 73 predicted proteins | sample MGYA00383091_ERZ1046367 | MGnify/ENA primary metagenome ERZ1046367 (study PRJEB29581, sample SAMEA5548361) | metagenome | biome: marine; feature: coastal; material: water | depth 50 m | study: Short-term variability in the microbial, nano- and picoplankton dynamics... | reverse complement strand
GTGCTCAGCGGTTAACACGCTCAGGGTTGTTTATACCGCTCAGGGCTGTTTATACGGCTCAGGGCTGTTTATCCCGCTCAGGACTGTTTAAACGCTCAGGGCTGTTTATCCCGCGAGTTGTTGTCAATGGATGTATTGGTGAGTCGATTCCAAAATTCCATGTTTTGTTCGAGCGCCTTTCGCATCAGACCCATTGGATCTGCTGGGGAAAAATCTTGCATTCGTTGGCGGTAGTTTTGTTCATGCTCGAGAAACGTTTTTATACTTTGCTCAATGTATTTACTCACAACATTTTGCATCGGAGCACCATAGAACCGGATAAGCTGCTCCAGCACTCGGTTCGTCAATATAGGCTCATGGCCTTCACTTTCCTGCTCGGTGATAATCTGAAGCAACACAGAACGTGTTAGATCTTTTTCAGTTTTAGAATCTAGGACTCGAATCACCTCACCTTTAAGTACCAGTTTGCGAATATCTTCAACTGTGACGTATTTACTTTCCTGAATGTCATAAAGTCTTCGATTAGGGTATTTCTTGAACTCTCTCATAGATTTCTACCTGACTGTCTCTGATTCTCGTCCGGGTTCGACCCCACCTAGTAAAGCTGTGCGGCTTTTTTCAAGCTTGCACCTTTCAAATTTTTTCCAATCATCGCGGGGCTGTGCCAATCGGTCCGCAATAATGTAGTAAATTGCCGCGTTAAACCCCATACCACAGTGTGCGCCAAATACCTCTACGTTGTCTGTTTCGAAATCTTCAAATGCCTCACGGCAAACACGCCAATTCACCACGCCATCACCCTTACTGTAAATTGCTGTTAAAGGGACCGGCGGCGTTTTGTGTGGATCCATTTCGAAAATCGCTTCACGCATCTCTTCAATCGAAAGACCCGATTGAATCTCGAATAGACTTCGGACTAGGGGATTCGCTGCTGTCCCATTTACAACGCCGAAGGGACTGCCGAGTGTTATTACCTGCCTCACCTTATCCGGAAACAAACGTGCAAGCTCTCGGGCATAAACCCCTCCCAAACTTTGACCGATTAGCGTGATTTTATCCCCGCAATCATCAACTGCCTCGAGAAAACGAGCAATCAAAATGTGATGGATAATTTCAAATCGACCACTGTTTCGACCCAGCTCCCAACCCATCGAATCATAGCCGAGCTGCTTCAAATAGCCTCTTAACAGCGCCGTTGATTGGTCACTTGCCATAAAGCCGGGCAGTACCATCACGGGATGACCATCACCTCGGGGCATGCTTGCCAGAAAAGGCGCACTCAGACACAACGTGCCTATGTCTAGCAACGTTCTAGGGATCTCAGTCAACGCATTCAATAGCGACGGGGGACGAGATTTTAGGTTCTCATTGCTGGACAATTTTGCGGGCAAATCGAGCTTCTGGTACAAACGGCCTCCGGGCTATCGAATGTTGCAGTGAACAAATCGAGTTTGTCCAAGAACCAGTGAAGAATCAACGCTTTTAGCGTTTTCGGTTCAAAGTTCCAACCAAGGTCTTTCACCAAACAAATTATATTGCATTGCACAAATTTATATTGACACACTTCACGCCACAACTATAATGCAGCGCAATCACGCACCATCTGACTAACTCATCGCTCTTTAACGCACCATGCTGGCACGTTAGATCGAGTAATTCGTTCCACTCAGGCGGTTTGTAAGCGCACACTTACATTAAAATGCATTGAAATCAATAGCACCCTAGTTGGTACGCTGTTTGCATCTAGCTTAAGCAATCCAACAGGGCACCAAAAGTGTGTCAGTCAGTGCGGATAAACCAATGGATCGATATCGCCAAACTGGCCGATTAGGTCTTTAAAATTTGTAGAGGAAACCTTCATCATGGAACAAATCGGCGCGCTAGATGCCAATTTTTTATACACAGAAACAAATTCCGTCCATAATCACATCGCTTCTATACAAATACTTGAGTTGCCTGCGGGTCAAACGGCTAAGGACTTTATCGAGGGTTTGAGGCAAGTCATATCAGACCGACGCCATCTAGTGCCCTACCTGACACGAAAGCTTCGATATACACCGATGAATATGGACCATCCGTTCTGGGTCGAAGACAAGCAGTTCAATATCGATAATCACATTTATGAAGTACCCCTCGAGACTGCTGCTACGTCGGAAGCGGGTTTCTCCAAACTCGAGGAGAAAATCGCTGAACTCCACGCTGTCCCAATGGACCGAAGCAAACCACTGTGGTCAATGCAGGTTATCACGGGTTTCGCTGACCGCAAGATTGCTTATTACAACCAAACTCATCACGTGTGCATTGATGGCGTATCCGGACAACTGGCATTGGCAATGCTGATGGACCCATCTGCCGAGGTTCGGCAATTTGAACAGACAACAAACGCCGGCGCCAAGGACAGCGTGCAATCGGGGAATTTGGAGTTGCTAATCCAATCCGCCGAGAACCTGATTTCTTTTCAGGCCGACAATCAACATCGTTTGCTCGGCCAAATTGAATCGTCAGTGCGACTAGGCCAGCGCACCATTGACCCTTCGAAGCAACTGGGCGCTCTGATGGAACCAGCACCGACGACTCGCTTCAACAAAACAATTGGAAGTGGCAGAAGCTACACCGCTGGTCAAATTTCGCTCGCGGATGTAAAACGCATAGGCAAAGCGCTGGATTGCAAAGTCAACGATGTGTTTATGAGTATTGTTGCTGGCGGATTACGCACTTATCTTGAGCGAAAAGGAGAACTGCCTGACAAATCGCTCATCGCCGGCTGTCCGGTCTCGCTTCGCCCACCGGGGGATGAGTCATTATGTAACCAGGTCACGATGATGAAGGTTGATCTAGCGACTCATCTGGCAGACCCTAGCCTCAGATTACTCGCCATCCGTGATTCCGCGTTGACAGCGAAAGAAGTCACAGCGGACCTCTCGCACGGATTGACCACAAACGTTTCCCTGGCTGGTTTGCCTGCGTTAACGATAGCCGCCGCCCAGATCGCTGAGGCTACAAGCGCGGCAGATTATATGCCACCTCCAATCAACGTTTTGATATCTAATGTACCCGGACCAAAGCAGAAGCTCTACTCGAATGGTGCGGAAATGTTGACACACTATCCTGTATCGATACCGGCTCACGGCAACGGCGTGAACATCACTGTTCAGAGTTATGTCGATGAGCTCTATTTCGCCGTCACCGCTTGCCAAAAGGCACTGCCTGATCCCGACCAGCTCAGAAAAGATATCTATGCGGCCTACGGAAAATTAAAGGCGTTGCTAGTACCTGAAAAAGCAGTCACTGCGAGTGTGTCAGAACTCACCCGCAAGCATGCCACCGAAGCCGAAAAAGTGGGCAACGATACGACAAAGATGCCCTACAAAAACCAGGACACAGCGACGTTGGTAGAAAAAGTTGCCTAAATTCAATGCACGGGGGTTGAAATTGCTGCATCGCACCATATAATGATGCAGTGCAACATTAACCAGGCTGAGCTATTGATTAAACATCAATACGCCAGCTCCATACAGTGACAACTTTATAAAGCAGGTCCTCGTTAAAGCAGGTCTTGCGTATTAGAGAAGAGGAGTTAAAAGATGAACGTTATTGAGAAACAAACTGAGCTTACAAAATCACTCTACAGCATAAATTCCGGCGCGCTTAAAGAGTTCACCTCACAACAAAAGGCTAATGTCGAAAAGTATATTGAAACAAACAAAAGCTTTGGTGAGAGGCTACCTGAGGTAAGAGATATCTCCGGTTTCCTGACGCTTCAGCGTGAATACGGTGAGTCCCTGTGGGCTAACGCAAAATCTGCGTTTGAAACACAAAACGAACTTGTTAAAACAACTTTCGAAGAAACACGTGATGCATTCAAATTGGCTATGACCACCGGTGAGGTTTCAGAGGAAGCAGCGGAAGGCGAAGCAGAAGCAGTGCCAGCCAAGAAAGCAAAAACTAAAGCCAAGCCAAAGGCAAAGAAAACTGCTGAGTAACTTAAAAATACCCACAGCTGGTATCGCAGAATAAGCACCAAGCGTTGGGTTGGAACCGGCCCCCGGAAATGTTCTTTTTCAGGCCGGGTCGCCAGCGCTTTCTACCCAGCAAACCTCGTCACGGGGCGACGAGGAGAAAGATTTAAAAAAATGTTGCTTTTGGTGCAGTGCAATATATAATGCTGCAACGCAACAATTAGACGCTGATTAAACGGCATGATCCATCGGCGGGTGACCCTTAAAACGAACGATAGCGAACAAGCGAAAGCAAGGACTTTGAAATGAATATACTACAGAAGCAAGCAGATTTCGGTCGCACGATCTTCGAGATCAATCAAAACGCAATGCAGGAATCTTTCCGCACACAGCAGCAAAATTGGCAGAAGTACTTTGAATTGAACAGCAGCTTTGGTCAGCGCCTCCCTGAAGTCAAAGATGTCAGCACATTTGTTGAATTGCAGCGCGAATACGGCTCAACACTTTGGGAAAACACCAAAGAAGCGACTCAGGTTCAGACTGAGATCGTTAAGTCTGCAATGACAGAAGCTGGCGAAGCTGTGCGCAAAGTATTCAACAACGACAGCGAATAACATCGCATCTTAGCGAGCAAGTTTTAGCGGCTTCAGCGCAATGCGATTCTGCTTTAAGCAAAGTCCAATATGTTCCCCCATATTGGCATTTTTGAAGGGTGATTATTCACCCTTCTTTCTTTTCTACCCCTGAATAGTGGACAATCGCACTTCTAAACTACCTGCACAGTGAGCGACCATGAAAATTACCGTAGACGTTGATTTAACACCTGAAGAACTGAGAAGCTTTCTTGGCTTGCCAAATGTCGAGAAACTTCAAGAGGAGATGGTGAAGAACGCTCAAAAATATCTGAAGGACGCAGGGTCGAGTCAATACAGCGAATTAATCGCAGGCGCAATGCAGCCCATGATGGCTTATCAATCTTGGGTGCAAAGAATGATGACAGGGCAAGCCGGATCAGCAAAAAAAGGAGACGATGAAACTTGAGTAACCATTCAACCAAGGGAACAGTTCTGGTGACTGGAGCCTCCTCCGGTATCGGTGCTGCTTTGGCTCGAACATTTGCGTCACAGGGCTTTGCCCTTGTGCTCACTGCTCGCAGGGAAAGTCTCCTCAAAGAATTAAGTGAAGAGCTCTCACCACTGACAGATGTCACCTATATCGTCAGTGATCTTGCCAGCGAGGACGGCGTCGGCGCCCTACTTCGCGAACTTGCAGCGCTTGAAATATCTGTCGACGTGCTCGTCAACAATGCAGGCATTGCTTATAGCGAAAACTTTGATTTGCTTGATGATGCTGGCATCCAACAACTCATTTCACTTAACATCACTGCGCTCTCAACCTTGACACTTCACTTTGTCAAAGAAATGAAGCATCGAGGCTCAGGTCGAATTTTGAATGTCGCCTCGGTCGCGGCATTCCAGCCTGTACCCTCTATGTCGATTTATGCCGCAAGCAAAGCGTTCGTACTCTCGCTTACGGAATCGCTATCAGAGGAACTGCGGGATACCGGCGTTAGTGTTACTGCCTTATGCCCAGGCCTGACCAACACTGATATGGTGCAAGATCTGTCAGCATCGAACGTCCCGCCATTCATGATGTCCAGAGTGGAGGACGTCGCTCGGGAAGGCTTTGACGCACTCATGGCCCGAGAAGTGATCCGTATTCCCGGCGTCGCAAATCAGGCAGCGGTCACCTGGGCAAAGCACCAGCCTCGATGGCTTGTCCGCGGGATTGGTGGACTTGTATCCCGATTCGGCCCAGGGCGCAGCTAACCCTCAGCGCAACTTCAGGCTACCTTGGCCCTTGGCCGTCATCAACTTTGATAAACGTGCCGGTTACCATTTCAGATGCAGGCGAGACCAGATATAACAATGTACTGTCCATCTGCGATGGCAGCCCAATCCTTTTCCGCGGGAACGACTGACTAAAGTCGCCCATCCGCTCGAGCATTCCGTCCATCATCTCGGAAGAAAATGCACCAGGCGCAATACAATTGACATTAATATTGAACCTTGCCCATTCAACCGCTAGCGCTTCAGTCATTCGAACGATACCGGCTTTGGTAATGGAATAAAGCGCAGCACCATTACCAGAATAATTAAATGCGCCTACGGATGAAATGTTAACCATTTTTCCGCCCTTTCCTGCATCCATCAAACGCCTAGCCACTTCGCAGCTCATAATGTACGGACCACGCAAATTTGTATCAAACACCGAGTCGATAAGATCTAGTGACATTTTGTGAGCGCGCTGAGCATCGGGAATGCCCGCGTTGTTTACTAAAATCGTGACAGTACCAAGCGCCTTCTCAGCCGATTCCACGGCGGAGACTATGCTGTCGGCGTCTGTCATATCCAGTTTCACCGGGAACGCTTCACCTCCTTGCTGATTAATCTGGTCTGCAAGCGCCTCTAGTCTATCTTCACGACGCCCCGTTACTGCTACCTTGGCACCACTCAGTGCCAGCACCTCGGCAAACCGTTTGCCCAAACCTGAAGTTGCACCCGTAACAAGTGCAACTTCGCCCTGGAGATCTGTCGAAACATTTGGAGATTCTATATCTGTCATTTTTACTTCCATTATTGTCGTGAATTCTGTGTCGCTATTTCCTGCGTTTACCAGGCAGACGCGTTAGCGTGTGATAAACAATCGTCACTTTACAGCCGACCCCACAGGAGTCAAAAATGAGGGTGATACGATCAACTCCAACGGAAAAAATCGCGTCCTTAAGTGAGATCTGTACCGGCTGGCTGCTTCAATTCTTTTAGATGATTCGAAAAACGCGTGAGCAGCTCATAGGGCTGACAACCAACAACACTGAGTCCCGCGCTAACAAAAGTAGGCACGCCTGTCACACCGTACTGATGCGCCCTAGACCAGTCCTCATCAACCCGCACACTAAATGTGCGAGCAGATAGCACCTCCTTTGCTTCGTTAGAATCGAGGCTTGTTGCCTCTACTAAAGCAACGAGCACCTCCGGGTCACTGATATTCTTGTTATCAACGAAATAAGCGCGATAAAGCTGCTGGTGCAACTCATTGCCGTTGTTCTGTGTGTCTGCCCAACTAGCCAGCTCCTGAGCCAGTCGACTATTGTACGTTTTATTTCGTTCGCCATAGGCCAGACCCTGCTCAGCCATCAAACCAACCATTTGTTTCTTGAATCCTTCCAATTGAGCCTCTCGCCCACGAAACAAATCTGTTAGCGATTGGCCTTCCAATGGCGTGTCTGGATGTAAAGGAAAATACGCCCACTTAATTTTGACATTCTGTTCCTTTATGAGCTTTTCAATACTAACTGTACTGAGATAGCACCAGGGTCAAACGAAGTCAGTAAATACCTCTATCTCAATATCAGGTTGACTCATAACACGTTCCTAATTGCTTCTATGAATAAGATGATTTTCTAAACCTATGAACTCTTCTGCAGGTCTACTTCTTTGGCGGCAAAGGAATCAAAACCGAAGTGCTAGCCAAATATGCCTGGTACCCCTCATCCGTTCCCCATCGTTTTTTGCCGCTGACTTCCAGCATCCTCACACCCGATATTTTTGTCAACAAAACGATGACAAATATAGGGGAGATCATGGTTGCCCACTGCCAACCAGATAATGTCGGCAAGGCAATAATAGCGATACCGAGCCAAAGAACAATTTCTCCGAAATAGTTTGGGTGTCTGGACCAAGACCAAAGCCCACTAGTAATAAAACCCTCTTTATTCTCCTCGCGGAACCTACTCTTCTGTCGGTCTGAGATCACTTCGATCGCAAAACCTATCAACCATACGACAGCTCCAACAATAGCGAAGGGCCCTATCGGCACAGGTTCTGAGGTCAGAGCTGCCATGCCTGCAGCAAGTGTGACCGTCACCCAAAGACCTTGTAGTGTCCAGGTCATAAAGAACTGCATCGGTATCTCAAGCATTCTTGAGAATCGCCGGTCAAAGCCGGCACCTTTCACCCGCACAAACAAAAACGACCCCAGTCGAATAGCCCAGATCAGACAAAGAACCGCGATAAGTAAACTCCTTGGGTCAAAATTTCCTGCTGCAATCAGCGCAAACAGAATGACAGTGACATAGGTAACCGAGCCCGTTAAATCGTAGTAATGCTCAGTTTTCTGAAGCAATGAAGGGATAAATACCAGCCATTGCACCATGATTGCGAGTGCGGCACACAGAGCAAACAACGGTAAACCTTGATAGGTTACGCCACCTTGGCTTCCCGCAAATCCAATAAAAGTCGCAACTACCAGTGCAACAACGGTCCCTATCAAGGATTCCACAATAACCTTCTTCATTAAATTCCTCTGATTTTTCTTTGTGTTAATAGAACCTCGTCGCCTCTTGAGGCTGCGTAGAGAGGTTTCATTTCGTACTTAGTCCTGATGGCGCCTGATTATTATCATTCTAGAACGACTTTTATAGGCCCCTAGACTAAATTGTCCTAACTTAACATGTCACTATAAACATCATCACTACATCCAACTAACAATCGTTTGACCACTTTGATGGAGGGTGCTTACATGTTTCCGGTTCCAAAAACTTGGTGCTTTTTGCACAGCTGTTTCAGCCATTTCGCTAACAGTGCCTCTCAGCTTTGCCGATTTTATATTTGCGCTTTGTAAGAACGGATTCAAAAAGATTACGCAATGATGTAGGTTTAGGTTTGCTTAGAAATCCTGTTAAATAAATGAAAAGATACCAAATAGGGAGAGACATGTACAAATTCGTAAACCTTGCTTGTGTGAGCTTGATGCTAACACCAGCCATTAGCTTCGCTGAGGACATCCATCCCGAAGTAGAAAAGGCATTAAAATATACCCTACCGGCAATGAGTTGTGACAAACCTGAATTACCAGGTGCATCAAAGGACGTCGTAGACCCTGCAACCGGTAATGTACAGCGGGCAGATATTGACTCCTACACCCTGGGCCGTTTTGAGCGAGCTGAGAAACGCTGGAAAAAGTGCCTCACAAAATACAAAGCAGCACTCATGGACGATTTTGAGAGATTAAAAAATAGCGCGTCTTACGGGCTCACTCAGACTCAAGCCACAACAATTATGGGCAACATGAAACGCATACAAAGTGCCGTCGTTTCACCGACCGGTGAGCCCGATCCGCCGACGCCATAATACCGCCAGAAACACTTAGACATAAAAAAGGCGGCGGCTCTTTCGAGCGTGCCGCCTTTTTATTACTCGTTAACTCAATTCATGAGCGTATAGTTCACTTCAACACCGACAACGCGAGGCTCACTGACCTGAGCTGTACGACGGTAGCCGTCTGCTGCACCGTGGCGAAGAATCTGGCGTATACCAATTTCATCAGTCACGTTGTTCACAAAGCCGCTAACAACCCAGCTTTCCGAAGGGCTAGTCCAAGTTGCACGAAGGTCAATACGTTGATACGAAGGAGCGGTATCAAGGGCTGATTCAAATGCACTGAAATTCACGTCGTCAATCCAGCTGTAATTAGCCAAAAAGTTTACTCGACCATTCTTATCGAGTGGCATCTCATAGTTACCATAGAAAGAGAACTTAGACTCAGGCACCTGAATCAAGCTGTTACCCTTAATATTGCGAGCACGATCAGCCTCGGATGCTAGGTCGTAAATGCTTCCAGGTACCGTAGGATCTGCACCGTCAACTACAAAGAAGTCTTCCGAGTATTCACTGTCAGTAAGCGACATGTTTCCACCAATGGTCAACTCTTCCGATGCCAACCAGATAACTTCAGCTTCGAAACCAGTGACTTCAGCGCCTGGCGCTGCCTGAACAGACGTTGTGCTTTCAACAACCGCACATGCACTTTGAGCACTTTGCAGGGTTGCGTTGAGTGGGCAAGCTTCTTCTGTCGCGGTATGAATACTTTCGTAGTCGTAGTAGTAAACAGAAGCATTCACCTGAAGAGTCGAGTCAAAGTACTGACCTTTCAAGCCCAACTCATAGGCAGTCAACTGCTCAGGTTCATACTGTGGGGTCTGCGAGAAGAACGCCAGATTGAAACCACCTGAGCGATATCCCGTCGTGATATTACCGTACACGAGTACATCATCTGTCCAGTTATAGTCCAAGTTGATTCGGTAAGTGATATCGTCGTCTTTTCGAGAGACTTCTCGGAAGGCGCCGAATACAATTGGCGCCCCGTCTAACCATGGCTCTACCGCGCCAGTTGGCTGGAGAGTCGCTGGGTTGATAGCACCTCGAACAATGTTGGCAGTAAGCAGGTCTAGTCCAAATGGCGCTAGGACATTGTTCGTTTCTGCATACTGCGCCAGACGCTCTTCACCATCAATTTCATCCTCTGCGTAGCGAAGACCAAATGTGAGGGTGAACTTTTCATTAATGTCCCAAACGCCTTGCGTGTAGGCTGCAAATGCAGTTCGCTCTGATCGGTTAGTACTTGTCGTATGCGAGGCACCCACAGCAGGCGCGTTGGGCACATTACCTAAGAAATCAGCGCCACCGCCCCAAAAGCTTGTTGCAACTGTAAAGCTACCTACAGGCGCATCATTTGCCCTTGCCAAATCCTTAGCACTTTCAAAGGTTGCTGGTGTTGCACCTGCCAAGAATCCAAGCGATGGGTCGCCTGGAACAGCACCAGGCGCCACTGCCGCAAGAATTCCGTCTAGGCTGAAGGCAGGGTTAGAGTACTTGTCTCCAGTATTGTAGAAGTCATACCGCTGATCGATGACAGAATCATAAAAGAAAATGCCTGAAGTAAACGTCAAGGTATCGCTTACATCCCAGAACAACTGCAACTCGTGAGAAACATATTCTGCTTCGTGGTTCACGTAGAACTGCTGGTCTAAGGTTTCACTGTAAGTATTGTCATCATCAGTGATTCGCTCGTAGAGCAATGTGTTGTAACCAAACAGATACTTGAACTGCAGTCCATCGCTGATGTCCCAAGCAAACTCAGCTTGAGTACCTTGTTGGTCGAACAACTCAACGTTTTGACCGTTGGTGTAAGCACAAAGATCATCACCTTTGATGTCTTCACGGTCTAGGAACACACAGTCTGCAGGATCAATGGAAGAACCAAAGAACTCATTACGACGCTGGGTGCCATCATCAACACCGGGTCGAACATACTGAGCCGTAATATTTGCGCCAGTCGTTGGGTTAGTGAAGTTCAAAATACCCTGACTAGGATCTACAAACTGTTGACTTGTTGGATCAGCTACCGTGGCATCGACACGTCGCAGCCCGTGACTAAAACGCGTTGTATTGCGCAGATTGTCAGTGTAGATGTTCTCGCCATTAAGAAGAACGAGACCACCGCCATTACCACCACCCATCACACGGTCAACGTCGGCTTTATTTTGACGAACATTGAAGGTCATGTTGTCGTTGATGTTCCATTCCAGGCTCAGTGAGATGTTGGTTTCATTACCACTGTCGAGGTCTTCACCTATTGGGCCTTTTTCTTCCACCCAGCCATCATGCTCACGCGAGGAACCGACTAAACGAACATTTAGCTTATCCTCAATAAGCGGAGAATTCACCATCACGTAGGCGTCTTGCGTACCGTAGGTACCAAGAATACCCTTAGCAGAAAATTCGAACTCGTCGCTTGGCTTCTTGTACAAGAAATTCATCGCACCACCGACAGCGTTACGACCGTACAGGGTACCCTGCGGCCCACGTAACACCTCAATCCGCTCAACATCCCAAAATGAACCTACAGAAGCCGTATAAAGGTCTTCTGAATAAACACCATTCATGTAGGTCGCAACACCGGGGTCACCACCGAGGTTACGGAAGGCCCGACCCACACCACGAATAGCCGAGTCGTAAGGCTGAATCGTGGTAGCAGGTATTAAATTCTGCAAATCTGACTGATTGCGTATGCCAAAATCATCCATCATTTCAGATGTAAAGGCTGTAATTGAAATCGAGGTATCCTGCACCGACGATTCTTTTCGCTCCGCGGTAACAACTACCTCTTCAAGCCGCCGAGAATCAGCCGCTTGCAGAGCACTGGGTATTGCAAACGACGCTGCCGTCAGCAAAGCCACACCCAACCGAGTATATCTAACTTCCATAACTTCCCCCAAAATAACTAACGTTTTTAAATCTTGTATTATTTTCAAACCTGACACTTTTGAAAACTTGTGCGTACAATAAGCCGCGTTAGCCATGATGTAAATAGTTCCTTGCAAACGATTTCCATTCACTGCTCACTATTTCACCAGCTTTACAGGTAAGCGATTACGGGGAGAAAAAAAGCCACGTAACTCTCTTTTTGTTCTGAACTGAAATGTATCAGGGTTTCTTTCGTTGGTGTGTTTCTAGTAATTGGTCAAATAATGACCGTTCAATGTCTGAGTTCGAAGTAATAGGGCTGCAAACAGGAAATTCACAGCGCTAGTAGCGGCATAACCAGCGACCTGAATACAGCAGTTTCAATGCTTACCCAAAAATCCAGCCCGCCAAACCCCATTCAGGACGTGACTGGAAATAACTTCATTAATGCGAGACGCTTTACATGGCAATCAATTAATCTTGTTCATCTGTACCTATAGCGAGCAAACGAATGGCTAAAGACGATAAACACCTGGGGATGGATCGAAATATCACCCGTCGCGACTTTTTAGAGGGCTCGCTGGTCTTCGCTGGCGGCGCAGCGTTTGCCCCTGGCACGATAGCGTCCGCTGACCCAAAAATAGGCATGCTCCGCGGTTCCTCTTTAAACCCGGCAACCCAACAAAAGCTAAGAGGCAGTCATGCGGGCTCGTTTGAGATAGCGCACCAGCTTGCCTGGACGGGCAAAAAAGATTGGGGCCCAGTGGTTGAGCCAGATCCGGATATTTACGATTTAATTATTGTTGGCGCAGGTCTTAGCGGCCTGTCCGCCGCTTTTTTCCACCAGCAAAAACATCCTAACGCTCGAATATTGGTTTTGGATAATCACGACGATTTTGGCGGCCATGCCAAGCGCAATGAGTTCAATTTCCAAGACAGAACTATTTTAGGCTACGGCGGAAGTCAGTCACTAGAAGCACCAGGTGCTTACAGTGAAACAACTAAAGACTTGCTGCAAATGCTGAATGTCGACTTGAAAAAACTAAAGTCCAGTTACGATGAAACTTTTTACAAACGGCACGGGCTGGCATCGTCGGTGTATTTTGACAAAGCGCATTATGGGACGGACAAGCTCGTAAGGTCGCAATTTCTTGACGCATCGCTGTTCCTGCCGCTCGCGGAATCAAAGGTATCTGCGTTAGAAGCAGTTTCGCAGATGCCAATTTCCGAGGCAGCTAAGCGAGAACTTGCCCGCCTTATACAGTCAGACAACGATGTGTTACCGGACCAGTCAATACTCTCCGAACCTAATTTGCTCTCAAGCATTACTTACGCTGAATTCATTGCTCGCTATCACCAGGTCACAGAACCAGAAGTCATCACATTGTTACAAGACCTGACGAACTCATATTTTGGACAGGGTACCGATATGGCACCGGCGCTAGATTGCCTTGCGTTTGGTTTGCCTGGTTTAAAAGGCACAAGCCTAGGCACATTCAGTGGTTTAATCAGCAGACTTATTGCCTGGAGTTCGGAGCCATATTTATATCATTTTCCTGATGGCAACGCGTCCATCGCGCGGCTTCTCGTCAGACGACTGATTCCCGAAACCGCCCCAGGGAATTCCATGGAAGATGTTGTCACGGCACAGTTTGACTATCGTCAGCTTGACCGTGAAGACAGCGCTGTAAGAATGAGACTTAACAGTACCGTAGTCAATGTTGAACACGACGGCTCACCTACGCGCAGCAGTCAAGTCGGTGTGACTTACATACATGCAGGTGAAGCAAAGCGGGTCCGAGGCAGACACGTTATTTTGGCCTGTTATAACATGGCTATTCCTTATCTTTGCCCAACTATTCCTGCGCACCAGCAACAAGCGCTTGCGCAATTGGTCAAATTACCGCTGGTTTACAACAATGTTTTGCTGCGCAACTGGCGACCGTTTTCGAAACTGGGCATCGGCCTGACTTACAGCCCGCAAAAGTGGCACCGTTTTACCATGCTTGATTTTCCGGTTTCAATGGACGGCTATTCTTTTGCAACAACACCTGACGACCCAATCATGTTGCACATGAACAGATCAGTAGCCGGCGATGGTAAAACTCCTGAAGAGCAATCGCGCAATGGCCGATATGAGCTTTTAGGAAAAGATTTCACAGCATTCGAAAAAGATATCCGTGAACACTTGAGTGGTATGTTGTCTGAAACAGACTTTGACCCCGGGCGAGATATTGCGGGCATTACTGTCAATCGTTGGCCCCATGGTTATGCATGGATGCCCAATCCGATATTTAATGGTGAATACAAAGAGGGAGGCGCGCCGCATGAAATTGGCCGACAGCCTTTCGGTAGAATTCATATCGCAAATTCGGATGCCGGCGCGAGAGCTTATCTGGATTGCGCAATCGATGAAGCGTATCGCGCAGTGAGTGAAATTTAGCGATCAGCACCGTGCTCCCGCCACCCTGAGCCTGGACTGGGAATAGTTATAGAACTTTATGTCTGCGGGTTCGCGTGTGCCGCGCCTCTAAATATCGTGTTCATAAGCAACACATTCAAGCCGTCGAAATGACCTCTCAGCAAAGGGTCTTGCGTAAAGCTAACCAGCATTCCACGTCCCGTGGGCTGGTGAATCAAAAAAGGTTTATATGCCAACTGTTGACGATTTTCATCATACAGGTAACCACTCGCGAGTAGTTCATCGGCGCCCTTGAACCATGCCACATTTTTACCCGCATCAAGCTTGATAGGGGCAAAAATATCACGCCCTGCTACCAGACTCACGACACTGCGATGAACGCCTGCAGTCAGCCAGTGCTCCTGATCAACTTCAATATTCGCGAGTACACCAGACACGTAATCAGGACGACTCTTTTCACTTTGTATCGCACTGAGCAAGCTCTGATCAGAATCAATCAATGAGCCTGTCGCACGCCCAGTCTCTCCATCCTTTTTTTGATTTTGTGGGGGCGTGTTTAGGTCCATGACTGCATCTTCCACACGCGTCTCTAACAAACCTGCATTAGCGGCGTAACGAGTTGCGCCGCCAAGCGTGATGAGAACACCACCCCGCTCTACCCAACGCGCTAAATTCTCCGCTCCGCTCTTACCGAGTGTGGGCGCATAATTACCCGAGGGTAAAATGAGCACATCATAATTAGACAGGTCTGCGCTTTTCAACTGCTGTGACCGGATAGCGGTCACGGGATAACCAATCTGCTGCTCAATGACAAACCGGGTATTACCTGCGCTCAGATAATTCGCGGGTGAATCCCATGCCATCGCTACGTTAGGCGCCTTCAACCGAACGGTATTCCCGCTGCCAAAGCTCGGCCCCTCGACAACCCATGATGACTCGGTCGCAAATACATCCGTACCAAAGGCATTCGCCAGCGCTTGTATTTCGCCGGCGATACCTGCTTCGTTATCAGCAACTTCGATAATCAATGAGCCAGCCGGATAACTTGTTCCATTTTTTAAAGTGAATGTCTCATCCGCACTCTTTAACTTCACGCCGGCACGAAGCGCACCGGTTAGGAAGCGACCAGCGGCCATATCACCCCAAGGCACTACATAAGCAACAACGTGACTGCCTTCGGTTTTATGCCCTTCAGGATAGCTAACATTCCCATCAAGCTTCTCAGACCCACCCACTGCTTGCAGCGCTACTTTGAAGACCTTACCGCAGGTATCAACATCCAAATTGAACATCAACGGTAGCGACCAGGCCGTGACATCGTAGATTTCGCTACTTAGCTTTCTCGCCCTGAGTCGTTCTTGTTCCTGAATAAACGCTTCTCCCATATCAACATGCCGAGTCAGGACTGTTTTTGCGTAACGTCCACGAGGTTGCGCCGTGTCAATAATGTAAGCCCCACTTTCATAGTCATTCTTGCATGCCTCGAAAGTTTCCGTCGCGCGATGAACCTTTACTTGGTTGCGTGCCAACAAAGTTGCGAGCTTATGATTTCCCGCACGATCTCTGATGTTAGGTAAAATAAAAAATCTTTCTGCTTTATCTTTTTTGCCCACTTCAATCGTATCAAGTTGATATGTTCTGAAGTCCTTCAGCAATTTCTCACGACTGTCCGATACACTTTCCGCTGTTGATAAAGAGGCAACGAAGTGGCGCTGTACCGGATCAATATATCGTTTCAGCAAACCATCGCTGCGCCTGTAAAGCTCCCCGCGCGTCGAAGCTACTTCATAGGTGGAGGCAGCGGCACCATAAAACACAGGCCAACTGTCCCCGTAGCCGGGATAAAAAGCATCGAAGACTTCTCTGGTAAAGTAGTCGAAACCAAACCGGTCAAAGTGTCGACCGTGATTCTCACCCACAAGCGTGATGTTCTGAATCTGGGTTTCGGTCATATGCGGATTATATGGCTTGGCCGGCGGTGCGAAATAGTAGCTTGAGTCTCCACTCATTTCGTGGAAATCGATGACAACCAAAGGCAAGTACTTATTTATCGCCTCAATTCGCCCGCGGGTTTCCGGCTGAGTTTGAGCTAACCAGTCACGATTCATGTCGAATAAATAATGATTGGTTCGACCGCCGGGCCAGGGCTCATTATGTTCCGCACTCAAGCGGTCCGGACTATGCTCTATTCCCACCGTCGCATAATAGTAGCTGATGAAACGGTTGCGTCCGTCGGGATTTTGCAAGGGGTCAATAAACACTACCGTGTTGCTCAACACCTTGCGACTTATCGGCTCATTAATCGCGGCAAGCAAATGGTATGCTGTAAGCATCGCAGCATCGGTACTGCTTATCTCATTGCCATGCACACCGTACGCCAACCAAACGGTTGCGGGCAATGCAGCTATTAGGCCGTCTGCGCCAGCAAAATCTGGTTCAGTTAACTGCCGCATTCCCAACGATAGCGCATCTAGATTGGATATTGATTGCGAATTCCCGATAGCGGCATAGATTAGCTTCCTGCCTTCCCAGGTACGGCCATATTCGAACGTCTTTATCCTTTCCGGCGCTGCCGACTCGAGCGCTTCAAAATACCGCAACATATCGGCGTAGCTGGTGATCTTCTCACCCACTTTATATCCAAGCACCTCATTAAATGTGGGTATCCTCTCGTCATAGGTTGTGTTGGGCCACAAAGCATCGTGGCGCTCGGCAGCACTACTCGTATGCGCACCCGAAAAAAGTAGCAACAACAACCAAAACCGGCGAAATTTTTTCGCATATAAAAGACTAAAAACCGCTGAATTCATTTTATCAATCCTATTCCCTAATGACTTAGCTGCGCGTGTTCATAAACAGCTCAACGTCGTCCCGATTGGTTTGCTTTTCGAATATTGAACGGTGTCTCACCTAACAGGCGTTTGCAGGCCCGAGTGAAATTACCCGGGTTTTCGTAACCAAGTTTCTCTGCAATATCTCCAATCGAATATACACCCCGATTCAACATATCCAACATATAATCACGAAACAGTGCGTCTTTTATTTCCCGCACCGAAGTTCCATTACGCCTTAGTCTTCTAATTAATGTCCTGGGAGACATGCGCAAGTAATTTGCCAGATCGGCGGTATTCGGTATTGTTGTCGTCGGTTCAACCTCAGCGAGACGTTTTGTCAACGAGGAACTCACCAGGTTGGTCACGTAAGCAAAGTCGGGATTTTGCTGGACTTCTCGCAACGCCTCTTCGCATTGAGTCCGTGTGGTCTGATGAAGGTGCTTATCTCTCAACAAGGAAATCTGCTTGCCAAGCTCGAAGGGTATAAAAACCGAGAGTTTTGGCCCATCGAAGGTGAAGGTACCCGGCAATTCAGCATGATACAACGCCGTATCCTGCGGTACTGAGTAAGGGAAGCACCAACGTAACTCAAGGTCACTTCTACCAACAGCAGTGACCAAAAAGTTACTCACAACAACAGCCAGGTTTTCCGTCATAGCTTTCAAGTGTTTTCGCATGGGCCCGGTATGAAGAAACTCCGCCACCATGCCCGAACCCGCGTAAGTAAATTCTGCATTGATAGAGCAACTGCGGGTTGCAATATATTTACACAGAATTTCCAACCCTTCACCCACAGTGTTAGCACTGAGGGCACAAACCCCCAGCGCACCATGGGCGGTGATGCCGAGTTTTTTACCCAGGTGGAAACCCCAGTTCAGATCAGTTGTCCACGACTCATAGGCATCCACCACCTGGCTAAAGTCATCAAAAGCCATGTCCTGGTTGGCAATCAATTCCATCTGGGTGATATTCAAACCTTTGAGAAGGTTTTGACCGGATTGCCTCGCATCCTCGATCAGGTTAAGCGCATAGGCTGTGGGTGTTCGATTCAGCATTCTGTGAGATTCTCTCCAGTCCTTGTCTTGTAAGATTTGGTCATCAATTTACCTATTTCCGCACATTTTTTACAGCTTTTGTCACTTAATGACAAAAGCTTGGCATAAATGGGGATGGGCATCAACGCAGATTCCTTTTATCCTATACGTTGCATAATTTGAGACATTCACATTTGTGGACTCTGATCTCGACTTGGTCATCTTCAGACACCTCAGTGAATCATTTTCGGTGCAGACGCTGAAGCTAGTAGTCTTTACAGCAAAAGTTATAGAAGCCGGATTACCGATAAAACGGAGACACCCATGAGCGAAGCAATCAGTACGACAGATTTTCCTAATGCATTCACAATGCCCATCGAGGACATTGACGTCAGTGACCCAATGTTGTTCAAGCACAATGCTTTCTGGCCCTACTTTGAGCGGATGCGTAATGAGGATCCGGTACATTACTGCAAGGAAAGTCAATTTGGTCCCTATTGGTCGATCACGAAGTTTGACGACATTATGGAAGTCGAAAAGAATCATGAAGTATTTTCATCCGAAGTGGGCGGCATCACTATCTTCGAGCGCATGTCTGATTTTAAGACATCAAGCTTCATTCAGATGGACCCTCCTAAACACGATATTCAGCGCAAAACAGTCACTGGTGTTGTCGCACCGACCAACCTCGCACTGTTACAACCCGTTATCCGAGAGCGGGCCGCGAAGATTCTGGACGAATTGCCAATCGGGGAAACATTTAACTGGGTAGATCGCGTTTCTATTGAACTAACAACCCAGATGTTGGCCACCCTTTTCGATTTTCCCTTTGAAGATCGTAGAAAGCTGACCTATTGGTCAGACTGTGCAACAAGCTCCGAAGCAAACGGCGGCACAACGCCGGAAGCGGTCCGCAGAGAGGCGCTTCTCGAATGTCTTGAAGTGTTCACAGGCCTATGGAACGAACGCATCAATAAAGCACCTGGCAACGATCTCATTTCGATGTTGGCGCATGGCAAAGAGACACAGAACATGGATCCGATGGAGTATTTGGGCAACCTGATACTGCTGATTGTTGGTGGCAACGACACAACGCGAAATTCAATCTCCGGTGGTGTTTATTTCCTCAACCAGAATCCGAAAGAATACGACAAGCTGCGAAACAACCTTGACCTTATACCTGGCATGGTTTCAGAGGTCATCCGCTACCAGACACCTCTCGCGCATATGCGAAGAACCGCAACACAGGATTATGTTCTGCGGGGGAAACATATCAAAAAAGGCGACAAAGTCATCATGTGGTATGTATCAGCTAACAGAGATGAAGATGTCATTCCAAACGCAAATGACTTTCTCATCGATAGAGATCGATCAAGGCATCACATGTCATTCGGCTTTGGGCTACACAGATGCATGGGCAACAGGCTTGCCGAAATGCAACTCAAGACAGTCTGGGAAGAAATCATGAAGCGGTTCAGATTCGTCGAGGTTGTGGGCGAACCCGAGCGAGTACAGTCGCCATTTGTCAAAGGCTACGAAACATTACCTGTGAAATTGCACACCTGGTAAAGCGGCAACATTGTCTTGCTGAAAAAGCAGCACCTTGTGCTGCTTTTTTTTGCGTTATCGATACTGGAACACAATATGATGATTCAACCGCAACCCGCGAGTAGAATGTCATGTGCATTTCAAACGCAAATCCCTCGGGATCAACTCAATGAAAAAGTATATCAACAAGTATCTCTTTATCACGCTGGGATTCGCGCTATCCCTTATCGTCGTCGCGTCTTTACGGCAGGCGATTGAGTCAAATACAGGAGATGCATTTAATCCGGTCGAAACAAAGGCAAATTCCCCTGTCGAAAATTTTGAATTGACCATCGCAGAAACAAAATCTATCAACATTGCGACCTACAACATCGCCCGGGGTAAGGGTACTGATGGCATCCGAGACATCCTTCGTACAGGCAGCATTCTGAAAAACTTTGACATCATTGGGCTCAATGAAGTCGGCGGGTTTCCGTTCACTAACCACGCTGAGCAACTCGGCAATCAATTAGGCCTCCCCTGGCTGTTCGCCGCCAATCAAAAACGATGGTTCTACAACTATTTTGGCAACGGAGTACTCAGCAATCTGCCGGTATCAGGCTGGAGGAGTCAAATGCTACCCAGAGATGTCAAAAAAAACAGAGCCTTCAGAAATTATGTTGTTACCCACTTTCATTGGCAGGGAAAAGAACTCGCTGTTATCACGACACATTTAGGTCGAGGCGACCTTGTAGGTGTACAACTCAATCAGGTGATGAAGGAATTCCAGCAATATCCGCATGCGATCCTGATGGGTGATTTTAATCTTAAACCAGACGATCCGATCTGGGCTGAACAGGTCGGCCAACAAACCTATACGGAAGCCGACTCATCAATGTCCTCCACGAATCAATTGTTGGTGGGCCACAGTGAGAGAGTGGATTACATTTTTCTTCGTGGATTAAAAGTATTGGACTCGGGGCATCACCCGCGAGGGATATCCGATCACCCTTTGATTTGGGCAAAAGTTGCGCTCATTCCAGATCGGGATGCTAGTCACATTTCTGAATCGACTAGCCAATGATCAGCCGTGCTGCTTTCATCTGCCATCCCACCAATCCTGAAACATTTCTAACTCTATTCACCCACAACGGGTTTGAAATCCAGATCATGAAAATCAAAACTAGAATCTGTTTCCGACGATACGGCCTGCATTTTCACAGAAGAAATGCGCCCTTCAAAATCTCGCTCGAACCTAACATAGGCATCTGCTTCCAACGTTCTATCAAACCATTTCACCACGAACACCGAGTCATCAAGATATTCTAGTTCGCCAGTCAATATCGGAGACATTGCCGAACGTAGCACCAACTTACCCTGTTCCCGCGCAATCTCCACTTCTCCGAACCAAGGGTCGACATAAAGACCAACAATTTCATTTGTCAGCACCTCTTCAGGCGCTTTAAATACCAGCACGGGTTCGGGTAACGCCGTCGAGCTATAGGCTTGCTGACTCTTTATGAGCTCAGCCGTCCAATCTATTTTTTCATCTGTCATATAAGCCCGCACGAGGCTATACATCACAGCTTTACGCGCCATACTGGAGGAGCCATTCGTCAGCACCACAACACCCAGATCAAGTTCCGGCACGAGCGTCATGTATGACCTAAAACCCGCCAGAGAACCGGTGTGTGAGAGCTGTTTATAGCCATACACATCCGAAATTCGCCAACCTAATCCGTAACTGTTGAAATGGGTGTTACCCCACTCACGCTCGAAGCTTCCAACACGTCGCTGGATATGTGAATGCCACATTTGCTCCGCTTGTTGCTTGCTATACAACCGTTTATCTGGCGAGATTTCACCCTCTTTTAACAGTATTTTCATCCAGCTCGTCATGTCCGCGGCAGAACATCGCACTGCGCCGGCTGCGGCCATATTACTCACCACATCATTGATTCGGCTTCTTTCAATCACCACAAGTTTGTCGTTAACAAGCCCGTGGGGGGCGGCCAAATTCCTGCGAGCCCTATCGCTCATTGCGCCTGCAAAACAGTTTTCAAGTTGTAATGGCTGCATGATATTTTGATCTACGAATTCGCGCCATTCTAAGCCCGTTATGCGCGGGATGAGCTCACCCGCCACAATATAGAGCAGGTTGTCGTAGGCGTATTCAGATCTGAACTGCTTGACCAAGTCAAAATGGCGCAGCCCATAAATGATGTTCGCACGGGTAAATTTGTTGGGTTCAGGCCAGAGCATCAAGTCTCCGGCGCCCGCGTTCATCCCACTCCGGTGAGTCAACAAATCCAATACGTTTATTTCTGAAGACACCCAAGCATCAGAAAGGCGAAACTCCGGTATGACATCGTTTACTTTTGTTTGCCAACTCAACTTACCTTTATCCACAAGGATTGCGAGCGCCGCTGTCGTAAACGCTTTTGAGTTCGAAGCAACCTTGAATACCGTGTCCTTGTTTACCTTAGCCTTTTTACCCAGCTCCCTGAGACCATAACCCTTGAGATGCACAAGCTCATCACCGCTGATGATACCAACCGCAATACCTGGCACCTCGAATTCAGACATCGCGTTTTCGACAAGCTTGTCTATCTCAGCACGTGTCAGAGGCTCTGCAAACGTATGACTTAGCAGTAGCAGATGTATTAGCGCAAAGGATAGAAGCTGGCGCAAAATCAGCATAGGTTTCCCATAACAAGTTGATTTACAAAACGAACAGACCGGCAACAATATACGCAACAAATGTCAACGCCCCGGTGAAGAGGGCATAAGGTAACTGCGTACGAACGTGCTCCAAAAGATCACACCCCGAGGCCAAGGCAGACACAGCTGATGTATCAGATATTGGAGAGCAATGATCACCAAACACACCGCCACCCAATATAGCGGCAAGAATGAATTCAGGCGGCAATCCAAGCGCCTGAATCAGAGGCACACCAAGAGGGATCAATATAGCAAAGGTACCCCACGAAGTACCTGTAGAGAAAGACATCAAAGCACCTGCTACAAAAAGCATTGGCGCGATGAGAATGACCGGCAGAAATTCACCCACTAAACCGGCAACAAAAGGACCGGTCCCAAGATCACTCAGACTCGAACCCAGTGCCAGAGAGAAAAGCAGGATAGTCACGAGAGGCAACAATTCACTCATACCGCCCACGCCAATCTTGACCAATTCAGTATGACCATGATTGCCCTGAATCAACATCATAATATAAGCAACCAACGACGCGGTTGCGGTTGCGTACAGCACTGATTTCGACCCACTACCCTGAGCTAGTTCACCATTGCCTGTCCAAAACATAAACGCAATCATGCCAAATATGAGGACCGCCATGGGCACAAGTAGATAACGCGCCTTGGTACCTTTCGCTTCGAGCACTGGCTGTTGTTGCGGCGTAACCTGATCTTCACTAGTGCGCAGCGGACCATAGACCTTCCCCGTCCAAGCTGTGTAGAAGACCAGCAGCAACGTAAATATCGCATAGAAGTTGAAAGGCACCGATCCCCAAAGAACCACCGCCGAGGCGCTGGAAAGCTCATAGTTGTTCAATAGCGCCAGAATAAACGCTCCCCAACCATTTAGCAGAATAAGAATGCACACCGGCGCAGAGGTACTGTCAATGATGTATGCCAACCTGGCGCGACCAAGGTTGAATTTGTCAAACAAACCTCGCGACAGAATACCTGCTGTCAGAATACTCAAATTGCTCTCGACAAAAACCGCGCCGCCAACGGCGCTTGTGAGCAGCGTTGTCCGTCGGGGCGAACTTGCAATACCACGGTTTACTAACAAATCAACCAACGCGGAAACGCCACCAGAGGTTCTAACAAACGCCAGCAAAGCACCAATCATCAGACTAAATACTAGTAGCCGCGCATTACCTCCATCTGTGAAAACCCCAACAATTCTTTCGAGGCTGTTAAGCCAAGCTGTGCCGATGGAACCAAATCCCGGATCCAATAGCAAAAATTCCGCGAGAAAAATGCCGGCAAAAAGCGCAGAGATAACCTCTTTTTTCCAAACCACAACCAATATGGCTAGCAGCGGAGGTAGTATCGAAACCCATTCCATAAGCAATCACTTAGTCTAGAATTACCCTAGGGTATCATCTATTAAGTGATTACCGATAACCCGGGATATTATGATCGAACAGCCATCTCTAGCAAACGGAGTGTTCCGGCATCAACATCAAGTTCCGCTTCAACGCCTAGCGGTACAACGGTCATATCTTCTACATGACCAATCATCAGACCACCAATGACAGGCACACCCAGCGGCACACATCTTTGCTCAATGACTTCTTCCACACTAAAGGTGTTAAGTGCATAGTCAGTGTCGGTGAACTTACCTATTGCAATCCCTGCCACTTGCTGCAATTTTCCTGCCAGCCAAAGATGGGTCAACAGCCCGTCGATACGATAAGGCGATTCACCCTCGTCTTCTAGCACAAGAATTGCACCATCAAAATTCGGTTCATAAGGTGTGCCAATCAACTTCGTCAGCAAGCTCAAGTTTCCACCCACAAGCTTTCCTCTGGCTTTACCGGACACAAATCTCGTTAGTCGATTTTCCTCTTCGACCCACCCCTCTCTGGACTCAAATGGTGGCGGCGCCGCTATTATTGTCGAAGTTTTAGGCAGCATGAGCACTTTCTTGAATTCGGCAAGGGTGTACTCGGTGAAGTTTTGTTTGGCTATAGGGCCATGAAAGCCAACCAATCCCGTTTTGGCCAACAGCGCATTAAGGATGGCAGTGATGTCACTGTACCCCATAAACACTTTGGGGTTTCTCGCTATCAACTCATAATCTAGGTAGGGGAGAATTCTCGGCGAACCCCAACCCCCTCGCACACAGAAAATACCGTCAACCTGCTCATCCGCGAACATCCGATTAACGTCCTCCGCTCGCTCCTGATCTGTTCCGGCGAGGTACTCATTGCGCTTGTATAGATGTTTGCCTTCCTTCACCTTGAATCCCAGTGATTGAATGACATCAATGGCAAACCGAACGCCTTCGTTCTCCGGCGCGTTACTGGCAGGGGTAACAAGCCCAATCGTCATGCCCTTACGCAATCTTCGGGGTTTTACCAATTGAGGAAAAGAGGCCACGGATCCGGCCTTGTCAGTCATCGAACGCTCGGCGTTACTCGATGCTGCATGGGAACCTGCAGCAACGGCCAGCGAACCCGCCATGCTCGTGAGAATCGTTCTTCTTTTCATGTGTTTTGTCCGGGACCGAAATATCTTCAGATCAGTCCCCATCATCCAAGATGACTGGATTTATTGCAATTAAAGGGTCTGACAACGCGATCTCGATTTAGAGATCGAATAATTGCAAAAACTCACGCTTAGACCAAGCAGGCGATCGCATTAATCGCAAAAACACCGCTACTGGCGACGCCCTTAATCGTCCGCCACCAACACCAGCGTCCCGGTTGTAGACAGAGCTCCACCGGTGCCATTGACGATACAGGTTCTTGCACTGGTCTGTTTGCCAACGTCTCCATGCACGCCATCTTCGGCCGTGCCGGACAACTGACGATATGCCTCGATCAGCAACGGCATACCGTACATGCCGCTGTGATTGAATGACAAGCCACCGCCGTTAGTGTTAATTGGCAACCTGCCACCCGGTGCCGCATGACCATCTTTCCAAAGCGTATGACCTTCACCCGGCGCAGCAAGCCCTAACATTTCTGCGGTAATGGCTGCGGTGATAGTGAAGGAATCATAAATCATCGCCAACTCCATTTCCCCCGGACCCATACCCGCCATCGTGTAGGCGGCTTCGGCTGATCGAGAAGCTGATGTTGCTGTGAAGTCTTCCATCTCAAGCATGTTCGCATGCCCCATACTTTCGCCTGCACCCGCTAACCATACTGGCTTAGTATTTAGTCCAGCAGCCACTTTTGGACTGGCGATCAAAACAGCACCACCATGGTCGGCAACCATACAACAGTGCAATATCGTTAGCGGCCAGGCTATCAACCTCGACTCTTCAACCTGAGCAACAGAGATTGGACCACCAAACGGATGTTTCTCTTTCGAGTACATCGCGGCCCTGGGGTTCAGGGTTGCCCAATCACGGGTGACCTTAGCGATATGCGCATAGTCTTCAGTGGTTGTGCCGTAACGATGCATATGTCTCACCATCGCATGGGCGTAATTTGAAGGGGCGCTGCCCAGGCCATAGGCCATGCTCATTTCTGCTGCAGGGGATGCCACACCAGCGCCTCGACCATAATTCCCTGTTCCACGGCCACCAATCTTTCTCGCGGAGAAGCCGTTTTCCCCGTGGGTCACGAGCGCGATATCAATGATGCCGGAATGAATAGCGGCCATAGCGTGATGCACATGCATCTCAAATGAGCAACCGCCAACCGCGGTTGTGTCGATATACTTGGGCTTGATACCGAGATGTTCACATAATTCTGAAGACCATCCGGTAGAAAAAACACCTTCAATTTTGGATATGGGTACACCTGTCTGATTACTCAGGTTTTTAATCGCTTCGATGTGCAACTGAAGCGAAGTTTTCGGCTCCGCGAGAAACCCAATCTCATTTGCTTCCGCAGCACCAACGATGGCTGCTGATTTATATAATTGTCCTGGCATTATCTACTCCTCAATCACCCGCCAGAACGGGATGTAGGTATCCTCGTTGGCCTGTTCAAATTCAACTTTAACTCTGGCACCGATTTTAATGTCTTCAGGTTTTTGCGGGTCGACCCCGCGCAATACCGTCAACATTCGGTCACCTTCATTCAAATCAATATAGGCTGTCACGTAAGGTGCTTCAGGTTCCCATGGACCAAACACCAGATGTTGCACAGCATAGGTATGAATCTTGCCCTCGCCGCTCGCCTCAACCCATTCAAGGTTGGTCGAATGGCAATGGGGACATATAAATCGTGGATACCAATGCACGCGGTTGCAATCTTGGCATCTGGGCAACATTAATTTGCCTTCTTTTGCGCCTTCCCAGAACGGAACGGTGTGGGTTCCCCGAGTGGGAATGGGTTTGTTGTAGGTCATTAGGTTTCCCCGACTAAAAATAGAAACGATTGATAAGTGCTATAGCACTAAAGAGAACACAAAATGCGCGTCTAACGCAAGAAAGTCAGTGCCCTGTTGACCGGCGCGATACTCGACCATTGATTCACAGAATACTCACACTGAAACTAATCATCTTTTAAATAGACAACAACGCCGGCATTGGCCATGACAACAGGATCTCCGTTGTTATCGCCTGGAATTTCAAGCCCGCCTTTTTCAACATTTACAGTGACGGTACCATAGGGAAGTGCTTTGGCAACCACCGCAGTATCAACCTGCGAGGGTTCGGGGACCCCAATGAGCAATTCAATTTCCATATCGCCAGGATGCTTTCCCAATGCTTTAAAGAAATTGAGACTGCTGTGATGAATTGCATCAAAGACTGCTCGCTCGGCCGCCTTCGTATAATTCGATCCATGCACATCCACACCCATACCCATTTCAGTTACATATCTGTTTCGCGCCATTGTTGCCTCAGCTTCGTTAAATAATGATAGAGCGCTAGATTGTGACAGCGCCAGAGGTTACATAACAAGGCACCTATGTGAACGCGGATGGAAACTATTCGCCGGCACTAATTCATCACGTCTTGTGATATCTTCTTTTAGGTCCCGATTAGGTCCCGATTGAGAAGCCTCATGTTAAAAAAGAAAACTATTTGCCCGCTGGATTGCCCTGACGCCTGCGGCATTGTCGCCACAATGGAAGATGACGTGATCACGCGCCTTGACGGCGACCCGGACCACCCATTTACCGATGGCTTCTTGTGTAAAAAAGTCAGAACCTATCATGAAAGAGTTCAATCAACAGACCGACTACTGTTTCCTCAAAAACGCATAGGAAAAAAAGGGGAAGGCAAGTTCCAGCGTATTTCCTGGGATGAAGCATGGACGATCCTCGTCGACCAACTCACCAATATTAAAGAACAACACGGCAGCGAGGCCTTACTGCCTTACTCTTACGCCGGAAACATGGGTAAAGTGAATTTTTTTGCCGGGCACCCGTTCTTCCATCGCTATGGTGCATCTCAGCTGAATAGAACTATTTGTTCAGTTGCAGCAAAAACTGGTTGGAATCTCCACTACGGCAGTCACCCACAAAGTCCTCCTGAAAAAGCAATCGACTCAGATCTGGTCATTGCCTGGGGCATCAACGCCAAGGTTACCAACATCCACTTTATGCCAATGGTTGTAAAAGCGCGGAGACGTGGTGCTCGCTTCATTGTCATCGATCCGTATGAAAATGTGACAGCCGAGGCCGCGGATCAGCACTATCGTGTCAAACCCGGCGGGGACGCTGCACTCGCTCTTGGCATATTGAAACACCTGACCGAACACGACCGCATCGACAGAGGTTTTATTGAAAAATACTCCGAGGGTTTTACAGACCTTTCGGCCTATCTTGCGAGCAACACCCTGAGCACCTTTGCTGCAGCATCGGGGCTCACCATTGAATCCATGGTTCAACTGGCAGATTCGATCGCTGACAACCCCAAGACATTTATACGCGTTGGTGTCGGCCTCTCACGCAATACCCAAGGCGCCATGGCAACTCGCGCGATTGCCTGCCTTAGTGCAGCTGTCGGGCTGTTCGACGGTAAACAAGGAGCCGGCGCGCTACTGTCCAGCACGTCGTTCTCGCTTGATTCCCGCGTGTTCGGTTTTGCCTCCCTCATCAACAAGCCCGCTCGAACCATCAACATGGTCAGACTTGGAGAAGCACTCACGGAAGTTTCACCGCCAGTCAAAGGACTATTTGTCTATTCCAGCAATCCCTTAAGCGTCGCCCCAGATTCTAGCAAAGTGCGTCAGGGGCTTGAACGAGAGGACCTTTTTACCGTTGTTCACGAGCAATTTCACACTAACACGACAAAGTACGCCGACTTGCTGTTGCCCGCATCAACGTCATTTGAAAACGATGATATTTATATAGGCTACGGGCACTACTACATGGGTAGAACCCAACCGGTTTTCGCTCCTAAGGGAGAGTCGATCAGCAACTTCGCGCTATTTCAGACACTCGCACTGAAGATGGGTTATACCGACCCGATTTTCTATCAAGACGTTGAAAGTAGAATTCAGACTTATCTACCGGCCATATCAGGGCTCGCCAAATCAATCATACAGAATGGACTACCCGCCGGAGAGGCGGTCCGCTCAGATTATTATGACATCGGTGGCGATTTCACAAAATTCAGCGGAAAACGTTTCAAGTTCACTTTGCCAGATAACGACAACACCGAGGCGGGGCACCCAAGGCTCATCGAGCGCCGAGAACTGGATGATCCTCTTTTATCTGAAAAATATCCCTTTGCACTGATCACGCCACCTAACGCCGAACTCCTCAATTCCACCTTCGGTGAGCGCTATCCAAATAAATCAGGCAAGGTTTTGATTCATAGTCAGGATGCCGTAGCGACTAATATCTCCGATAACGACGAGGTTGAAATTTTCAACCATCGGGGATTTAACCGCCGAATTGCAGTGGTTACCGACAAAACCCAACCGGGGTTATTAGTGGCTGAGGGCATCTACTGGCAAACCAATGCTTCGCAGCAAACAGGCATCAATGACCTCACATCTCAGGCGATCACCGACGCCGGAGAGGGCGGCACTTTTCATGAGAGTCGTGTTGCTATCAGGAAGGTAACTGCGTAATTTTTCTAGATGCTACGATGTCTGTCTCGTCGCCTTAGAATAGCGACACATAGCAGAGAAGCCACGAACAACCATGGCTAACGACTACACGAGTGTGCTTCAGGTCTCCCGTCGAGACCAGTGAATGGAAGATAAGCCATGAAAGACACAATCGGTGTAGATTCCGAGTGTGACCACCGAGGAAGGTTCCTCTTTAATCATTCCTTTGACATTTAACAGACCCAAATTGGTTATCTGCCGCTTCGGTTGGAAATCAATGTAGACAGCGACTACATTGATCGATAAACTCTCTTTATGAAATAGCAGGTCAAACGCCCGCTCCCATCAACCGACCAATCGATTGGTCCGCACAGATTCATAGGGTCAAATAAATGAGTGAAGCTCAATCCAATCCGGAAGAAACACGTCCTGTCAGCGCGCAGAGCGCAGACTTCACCGGTGAAATACCAGCTGCAAGCGAAGTCGCTATTGAGGACATCGTGCCAGTTGATGCCAACATGTGGCGCGCCCACCGCTGGCAAGAGTACTTTGAACGCCTTCGAAACGAGGATCCTGTGCATTTCAACGAAACGGAGCTCGAAGGCCGTTTCTGGTCCTTAACGCGTTACGAGCATATTAAAAAGGTTGATTCAGACTGGCAAAACTTCAGTTCAGCCCACGGGATAGTGCTAGGACCACAGATAGATACTGAATTGCAGGAAGGTGAACTCGATATCCAGACGTTCATCGCTCAGGACCCCCCGGTTCACGACGTCCAGCGTAAGACCGTCACTGGCGTTGTCGCACCTAGCAACCTCGTCAACATGGAACCTCTTATCAGGGAACGCACCTGCAAAGTACTGGATTCACTGCCAGAAGGTGAAACCTTCGATTGGGTAGACACCGTCTCGATAGAACTCACGACATTAATGTTAGCTACACTGTTTGACTTCCCCATTGAGGACAGACGGAAACTGACTTTCTGGTCCGATATTACGTTCGCTATCCCAGAACCAGGCGGGATCATTGAGACGGAAGAACAGAGGCGAGAGGAATTTATTGGATGTCTGACGTATTTTTCCAAACTCTGGGAAGACCGGCTGAAAAACCCGGGCAACGATTTGATTTCCATGCTCGCTCACGGTGAAGACACCAAAGATTTATCGCCAATGAATTATCTCGGCAACCTGCTTCTGCTAATCGTCGGAGGCAATGACACAACCAGAAACAGCATGTCCGGCAGTGTTTACGCGCTCAACAAGTTCCCCGAACAATACGATAAACTCACGGCAAATCCAGATCTGGTGCCCAAGATGGTAGCAGAGTTGATCCGCTGGCAAACACCACTCGCGTACATGCGAAGAACAGCCAATTTTGACTGTGAAATTGGAGACAAGCAGATAAAGCAAGGCGACCAAATACTCATGTGGTATGCCTCCGGCAATCGGGATAGTTCAGTTTTCGAGAACGCAGATGAATTCGATATTGAGCGACCCAACGCCCGACAGCATTTATCTTTTGGCTTTGGCATTCATCGTTGCATGGGAAATCGTCTCGCAGAGCTTCAACTGCGCATCCTTTGGGAAGAAATTCTTGTTCGCTTTGAAAAGATAGAGCTCATGGATGAACCCGAGCGCACTTACTCTTCCTTCGTCAATGGCTATACTTACATGCCTGTCAGGGTAACCAGAAAACAGAAATGAGTGATGCCGATCAACGCAGCTATCACCACGGAGACCTTCGTCAGGCACTGCTCGACCGTGCAGCGGAGGTGATCCAGAGCCGAGGCATCGAAGCATTAACGCTTCGAGGTCTAGCACGAGACCTGAAGGTTTCTCATGGCGCGCCTAACCGGCATTTTAGTTGTAAGGCAGATCTATTAACGGCTATCGCTACAGAAGGCTATTCCCAACTCATGCGAGCGACGTTGTCGGCAGCGAACGACGTTGGCAACGACCCATGGGTTCGCCTTAATGCAATGGGCCAGGGCTTTGTTCACTGGGCTTTGAACAACACGGCGCAATTCAACACGACGATGCACCCGGATCTATCCCTGTATGAAAGCGCCGAACTCAAACAGGCAACAGAGGCCTTCAGACTGACAATCAAGGAAGCCGTTGCCGCCACTCAAGAATTAGGCAACCACTCGGAAGAAGACCTCGAAACCCTCAACCTGTTTACCATTTCGGTGCCCATGGGGGCAGCAATGTTGCTCACCCAAAAAGATGGACTTGCTACCCATGTGAAACGCGACAAGCTGGTCGCAGACTTGATTGAACTCGTTGTACCGATCAGAGAACGAACAAGCTAACTCACTCAAGAGATATCAGACCAGAAGCTCTAAAGCCCGCTTTAGCTCGGCATATCAATCGGCGTCGCTTCGTAAAAGTTAAGCTCACGACTGGTCGCATTCAAACTGACCATCGCAGCCTGAAAGGTTGCCATGTGGGACGTTTTAAAATGGGCGACCAACGCTTCGGCTGAGCTCCATTTTTCAGTGACTCGCAACTTATTTGGGTTATTCAACTCTACGGAAAAAGTGTAGTCCTCACACCCTTCTTCGGCTTGCGAAGCAGCTTCCATTACAGCAATCGCGTCTTTAACCGAAGCAATATCAGCTGCACTTGATTCTATTAAAACATTAACAACAATCATTCACTCATCTCTTTTTCAATTATATTTTTCCAATTCTCCATCTAAAACAATACCAGCCTGAGCGAGAGAATCCAGCTTGTCGAAGAATTTCAGGCCAGTCGTGCCGGCATCTCTTGGTTGATTACCAGCGAAACTGGCAAGGCTGTCAATCATTTAGACCAACAAAAAGAACAAGCTGCGCCAAACTCAGCGCTATGACTTGCGCCTGCCGCTTATCAAACAAAGTCGCACACTCATTTCAGCCTTACTAGAGGTTTGTGGGACACATTAGTTTCGCTTATGTCACTTTGCGCGTCTTACAAAAGGGTGGCCGCATCGCGAACGTGGTTATTGAGAACATGAAGTCTGAAACTGCGCTTCAAATAAGGTCTTAACAAGCGCCAATACCGCGGAGTGCTCGGTCAAAGGATCGAGCCTCCGCTGAATGGGCTCGACGCTTACAGAGGACGAGGAACGATGAGTACTTTGCCATTTCGTCCGCGTTCCCGGGCACGCGTCACGGCCTGTTGAATTTGATCAACTGTGAAGCGAGAGTCGATATCCGCTTTTAACGTCCCGTTGGCGATGAGAGGAATTACCTGTCCGAAGGCAGCCTGCTTCTCCTGCATGCTGGCCGTTTGGTACCACTTATACAGCCAAAAACCTCGCAGGCGAGTGTCATTGCTTATAAGGCTGCCGGTGTTGAGCGTAGCCGGTTGCCCGGAAAGCACTCCGAAGGTAACCAATGTACCGCCATAGCCTAAGCTTTCTGCCAAACGGCTATAGGTATCTCCACCCACAGGATCCAGTGCTAAAACAATAGGAGCGTTACCGGTCGCTTTGGCAATGTCTGCTGCCAAGTTAGGTCCGTCGATGAGGACAACGTCCGCACCCTTCGCCATTAACTCATCAGCCAACCCTTCACGTCGAACAATATTGACTGTTTTGATACCCCGTTGCTTGGCAAGCTGAATAACATAGCCACCTACCGCTGAATTCGCTGCACTCTGCGCAATCCACTGGCCTTCTTTAAGATCACTGTAAGACGTCAGCATCAGGAGCGCTGTTAGCGGGTTTACTGCCGACATCGACAGCTGCTCAATGACATCAGCACCGATAGGTCCCAGATCAGGCAAGGGTAAAAAACCACCCGCAGGCGCGACCAGCTCTTCAGCCCACGTTCTCCCGCTCGCAAGAAGAACTAGTTGCCCCACGGCTAAGCTCTCTACATCTGTAGCCACCTCGGTTACGCGCCCTACACCCTCACTTCCAGGCCGGGCTGGCAGTATCGGATCGACGCCATACTTTCCTGCGATCTGCAACAGATCAGAGGGGTTGATAGGCGACGCCAGTACGGTCACTCGGACCTCACCAGGGCGCAGCGCCCGCGACGCCTCTGACGTCACCTCCAATACAGTTGCCGGTTCTCCCATTTCACTGAAACCCACATGCTTTACCTGAGTGGCGTGGTCATCAGTATGAGCGTGATGGTCCGCAGTAGCGAAGCCCGACGTACTCAGCATAAGCGCCAGTAGCGCAATCTTGGTGACATTTTTCATAATATATTCCGTTACCTAGTATTAAAGTGTGTAAATGCAAAACAGACTGCTCGACCCACATGACACGGCATGTGTGCAAACTCATCCCTAACTTATCTCATCAGCGTGTCATTCTCTGGCTGACGTATCCTCGACAGCTACCACGCCAGCCTCTGTGTCTTCACGCTCGAACCAACGTCCAAGGTAAATTCCCACAAGTGACCAGAGTGCCGCAATACTTGCTCCCACAACTGCTACAGCCGCTAACCCCAGCCCAAGGCCCTGTGTGAGCCCCGTAAATAACCATGCCATCAGCATGTCGCCGCCACGATAGGCAACAATGTCGATAACGGGCTTAGCTTTGAAGCGCGCTTCACGGTCAACGCGTGTAAACAGCATTTCGCGAGCAGGCCGGGTCACTGCGTAGTTCCCCGCGCGCCGGACAACTTGCAGAACCACGACAGCGCCCAACAAAGGTGAAATAGCCAAGACCAGGAGTCCAATACAAATCATCACCGGCACCAATGCAATGGTTGCGGGCATGCCAAATTTCTTCACGAGCCGTCCTGTGACGAAAAGCCCTGTGGATATCGATAATACGTTTACGGCTAGATCCATCTGCGCCCAAATCGCCGTGCGTTCGGGTCGTGTGAGGTCGCTAAGAAGGTTTTTTAGCTCGAAGTACACAAAAGAACTGATGCCGGTATAGAGAAAAATAAATAGGCCTATAGAGAGCAGGTAAGGGTTCGAGAAGAACGACTTGAAGCCCGCAAAGGGGTTGCCCCCTATCGATTTTCCAGACGGTAAATCTGCAAATGTTCTGTCACCGGATTCCGTCAATGTCAGCGATTGTAAATGAATGATCAGTGGAAGGGTCATGATCAGCAGTACACTGGCAATTAACATCAGGTTATCGGTACCCAACGATGCCGAAAAAAATGCCGGCACAGACGGGCCCAACAGACCACCGACGCTTGCGCCTGTGGCAATGATACCGAACAACCTGCCTGACTGTTCTTTAGTAAATAGCTCTGACATAAAACTCCAAAAAACAGAGATATGAAAGAGACTGAATACACTTACCCAGACATAAAATGCTTTATCCACTAACGTTCTATCCGCGTAGAGTGTTGCGAGTGTATAGAACGTCACAAAGGATGCCGCGAACATGCCATAGGTGGCAGGCACCAGAACTCTAAAACGAAAACGTGAGACGGCAATACCGTAAAAAGCAACGACGGCCGTACTGATGAAGAAATTCAACGTCCACAACCAGCTGACTTCAGCATCTGTCCAATCGCTTGCCATCGCATCGCGAACGGGCCTCAGTATGTAATACGCGGACATCAGAATAACCACAAACAAAAACGAACTCGCCACGGCGTTAAGCTCACGACTTTTAATGAGCGAGGCAGTTTTCAAAAAGCGCGCTATAGGGTTATGCATGACTCTTCACTCAGGTGGCTCCATCACAAACTCTGACAGTGGCGTCGGCAACTAATGCGCCTTTCAAATCCTCACCATCGTCTGTCACTATTGTTATTCCGTCTGTCCGCCGAATAAAGCCCATGATTTGGGAATCTTTATTGCCAAAGAGGCAATAGTAGCAACCCCAGCCGCCCAGCTAAGCACCCTCTCACGCACCTAACACAGGCGGCGCGGCGCACCATGCGCACCCATGTCAATGCCTATCTGTCGCACACTCATTTTTGTCTTAATGGAGGTTTGTGGGACACATTAGTATCGCTTATGTCACTTGATCTATAGCCGACTTTTCATATAGCTTGGTTGTTTCTAGTTTAGATGAGCACCGTAAAATGGAAGCGAATGATTTCGATAAGCTGGTCGCAGAACGACGAAGTATCCGCGGATATAAGGATGAGCCGGTTCCTAGGGAATTGATAGCAGAGGTTATCGCGATCGCCAAGGGAGCGCCCTCTTCTATGAATACGCAACCCTGGTTCTTTCACGTGGTAACCGGAGAACCTCTGGACAGGATCCGTGAGGGCAACACTCAAAAAATGATGTCCGGTGCCAATGTTGATCGAGAGATCAGAATGAACCATGGTTATGAAGGTGAGTATCGTCGTCGACAGGTCGACATTGCGAAGCAGCTTTTTGCCGAGATGGATATCGCCCGCGAAGATGCGGAAAAACGTCAGGATTGGGTCATGCGCGGTTTTCGTCAATTTGATGCGCCCGTGTCAATCGTTGTGACCTGCGAAAAAACGATGGAGCACGACACGATTTGCCACTTTGATTTAGGTGCTGCAGTGCATGGTCTGGTGCTCACCGCGTGGACCCGGGGTCTAGGCACGGTGATTAATGGTCAAGGCATTATGCAATCGTCGGTGGTGCGTGAACATGCGAAAATTCCCGATGATCAAACGATCATGACCTGTGTTGCAATGGGCTGGCCTGATTTTGATTTCCCTGCCAACATCGTCAAATCTGTACGTGAAGACAACGACAACTTTGTCACTTATACCGGGTTCGAATAAAACGCTTCCGGTCTGGCCGCATCCCGTGGACACAGCCTGCCATCTATTGGCAATCTGCCGTCCATCACGCTGTCAGGGTTCAATTTGCAATAGTTCGAGTCAGTCTGGCAAACAATGCTAAGTGACGAACGCACGTCTCTTGGTTTTGTGGAATTTATTTCCATCATGGCTTTGATGATCGCCCTGACCGCGCTATCAATCGATGCCATGTTACCTGCACTGACTGAAATCGGGCGCGACCTGAAAGTCAGCAACACGAACGATACACAGCTCGTCATTAGTGTGATTTTTCTGGGCACAGCGGTGGGTCAGTTGGCTTGCGGCCCCCTATCCGACAGCTATGGCAGAAAACCACTGGTATTCGCAGGCATCACCATCTTCATCATCGGAAGTCTGCTGTGTATTTTTGCTTCTGAATTCAGCTGGATGCTCTGGGGCCGGCTGCTACAGGGAGTAGGACTCGGCGCACCTCGGGTTATTTCCACCGCAATTATTCGCGATCTCTATCAGGGCAGAGAGATGGCCAGAGTCATGTCCTACGTAATGACGATATTCATTCTCGTGCCGGTACTCGCGCCCGCGCTCGGCCAACTTATCTTGTTCGTCGCCAGTTGGCGTATGATCTTCACAATGCTTTTAATCATGGCCTTACTGGTTTTATGCTGGTTTATGATCCGCCAACCAGAGACCCTACCGCCGACCCAAAGAGCACAGTTTTCAGCGCAACAACTCATTAATTCAGTCAGTCGAGTTTTGCGTAATCCCGTTACGCTGGGTTACACCATCACCGCAGGATTGGTTTCTGGTCCCTTTGTGGCATTCCTGAGTTCGATACAGCAAATCCTGCAGCAACAATATGGGTTAGGCACGCTGTTTCCTTTGTTCTTTGCCGGACTTTCTATCGCAGTAGGCAGCGCTTCACTTTTAAACGCACGACTGGTGATGCGGATTGGCATGCGCTCGATGGCGCGACGCGCACTCATCACGATGAGCACTGCCGTGTTGATCTACGGAGTGCTCGCCTCTTATAGCGATGGCCACCCCCCTCTTTGGTCGTTTATGCTTTTCCTTTCAACCATACTATTTTGTACCGGCATTCTGTTCGGAAACCTGAATGCTCTTGCAATGGAACCGCTAGGAAAAATTGCCGGGGTTGGTGCAGCAATCACTAGTTCACTTGCGACCTTTATCTCCGTGCCAATAGGGATGTTCATTGGGTTATCTTACAACGGTACCGTCTTGCCGCTGATCGCGGGATTCGGCATCTGCAGTTTGACCGCTATTGTGACTCAACACCTAACTGAGACGCGACGATGATAAGTATCACTTAGCAGTTGCGCACTTCAATTTAGTGCGGGTCTCGTTACAGGAGCGGTAGATTCAACGATTCGTCATTGCACTGATGATTCTCAAGCGCTTACACTAACCATTTTTTTGGTGGTTCCTCTCATGGGCGAGTTCCATACAGAACGTGCAAAGCGAACATTGCTGTTCTCACTCGTTTCAGTGGGGATGGGTTTCACGGTCTTATTCCCCATTCTCGCACCTCTCGGCCGCGAAATGGGCTTGTCGGAAATTCAGATCACAACCATCATTGGCTCGTCCGGTCTGGTAGTGTTTCTGACTAGCCCTATTTGGGGGCGACGGAGTGATGCCTGGGGACGCAAGCGCGTGCTGCTATGCGGGCTATTCGGATTTTCAGCGGGGACTTTCCTGTTTAACTCTGTCCTATACCTCGGACTCGCAGGCATCCTAACTGGCTCACTCCTCTTTATTGCCCTGGTTATTGCCCGGGTGACCCATGCCTCAGTGATGTCAGCTTCTATGCCAGCTGCCAACGCATATATGGCAGATATTACCGACGCGGCAAGCCGCACACGAGGTATGGCAGCTGCTGGCGCCGCAAATAACATTGGGACAATTCTTGGCCCGGCAGTGGCGGGTCTGGCAGTGATCTCTTTGTTGACTCCGCTCTGGGTTATGGCGGCTATTGCATTTCTCAACGGCCTGTTCGTCTGGCGTTTTTTAGAAGAGCCACCGAAACATCAAACACCCGTTGTACGCGATCGCCTAAAGTACTCAGACCCTCGAATCCTACCATTTATTATCATCGGCATAGCCATGTTCACCGGCATGGGGCTTGTACAGCAAACAATGGGATTTCGCTTTCAGGATGCGCTAGGCCTAAGCGCAGCAGAAACGGCGCAAAACTTCGGCTTTGCCATGATGTTATCGGGTGCGAGTTCGCTGTTTTCACAGGCTGTTATCGTGCAACGTTTTAATCTTGCACCCTTCACATTGCTACGTTTCGCTATTCCCCTTTTGATCGTCGCCTTTACGATGATGGCGCTGCTCGAAACGCAGCTCTGGCTAACGATAGCAATGATGATTCAGGGACTCGGCATGGGTTTAGCCTCTCCCGGATTTACCGCCGGCGCTTCGCTTGCGGTCTCACCGGAGGAGCAAGGCGCCGTCGCTGGTGTGGCAGGTTCCTGCGGGCCACTTGGTTTTACACTCGGTCCGTTTATTGGCGGTGCACTTTATACGCTTTCGCCCACTGCACCTTATTTCTTTGCAGCAGGTCTTTTTCTGATCCTCTTTTTATTTATGAATCAACTGGGCAAGCGAGTGAGGAGCCACGCGACTTAGTTCCTTCCGCCTACAGAGCGCCCGCATAGAGGGAGCAATCGCTTGAGGCTCCGGCAGACACTTGCTAACCTGACTGCATTTCAGTGAGGGAGTTTCCTAATGTCGCTAGTCCTCTACGGTGTACCTTTTTCCCAGCCCGTCAGGGCAGTTATGTGGTTACTGTTTCTCAAAAAAGCACCATTTGAGATGGTGTTGATCAATCCAGGCTCTAAGGGAGAGACAGGGAGTCGGAATCCGGCTTTTCTCGCCAAAAACCCGAGTGGCACTATCCCCTGCATAGAGGAAACGGAAACTGGATTCACGCTGGGGGAAGCACATGCCATCATGACCTACTTGGCGCGGACCCGCGGCTGGACCGACGTCTACCCGGAGAACGAGCAAACTCGGGCGACCATCGATGCCTATTTACATTACCATCACAGAAACATCCGCGAGGCTTCAGTCGGACTTGTAGCTCCCAAGATCAGAAAAGATCTGAATATTCCCGAGGCAATTCAGGAGGGGGCACGCAGGAATCTGACCGCTGCGCTGAAAACACTCGAGAGCGGATGGCTTTCGAATCATCGTTTTCTTGTCGGTGACTCTGTCACTTTGGCAGATCTCGCAGCCTATGTGGAAATAGGACAGTTGCAGCCTCAATTCACCAACGTGTTTGATCTTTCAACCTTTCCTAACGTGTCGCGATGGCTTGACGACATGACCAAGGTCGATGGACACGATGATGTGCATACGGTACTGGCTGAATTGGGTGATATATCCGCTGTCGCACCGACGATGGAGAAAATCAAGAATGCCAATAAAATGGCGCTGTCAGCATTGAAGCGGCGCTTGGCTGATTAGGACTTTCTCACGGATTTTCTAACGGACTGCCAACTGGCTTCCGCTAGTATCGCTGCGACTTCTCCGGGAGAACGCGCGCTTCTGCCTGAAAGCCACATTCGAGAACACTCAAGTGTGGGACCGCAAATTAGCGGCATGTACAAACCTGTTGGCAACGCCTGCAATTCACCGGACTTCACATGGGGTGCAAACCAATCGTAAGTCGATTGGCCAAACGCGCGATCTTTCTCCCTGAGCTCCAGTCTGGCAAGCTCGGACAGTTTTATTTCCCTCGATAATAGAAAGGCCGCCAATTGCGGTTGGTCGGTCACCCACTCGCAGCAAAAGGTCACCATCGCCTTGATACCCGTGCTCGCGGTTCTTCGTGGAAGCAGCGCTGCAAGCAACCCCGCATTGAAATGATCAACGCCCTCAACAAACAGCGCTTCTGCTATACCTTCTTTGCTGCCAAAGTGATGGTACAGGCTACCCACGGAGCAATCTGCATCCTGAAGAATGTCTCCCACATTTGTTTGTTCTATGCCGACATCCGAGAAATGCGCCAGCGAGACTTCCATTACGCGGGACTTCAAGGCACTTGTCTGGCTCTTACGGGTCTGGCTTTTACCAGCCTGACGCTTGTGGAACATCGTGGGAGAGGTCATATTTCTGTGACATATGTCTGAATCACTATTTCCCATATTAAACCACTATTCTAGAATTTTGTTCTAGTAATAATTTCTATTTTTGCTATATTCAGCTATTCGAAAACCTATTTGGACACCTTAATGGATATTGAACTGAGCAAAGAAGATCTCGATTTCGAAGCAGAAGTCAGAGGTTTTTTGAAAGAAAATGCCTACACTGGCGGCGACGCAGAAGCATGGCGAATGAATTGGTTTGAGAAAGCCAGAGAAAAGGGCAACTGGGACGTACCCAAATGGCCGGTGAAGTTTGGTGGTCCTGGTTGGACACCGAATCAGCATTTTGTTTGGCAGAAAGAAACTGCTCGTGCCGGGACACCATGGGATATGCCTTTCGGCCTCAGCATGTTGGGACCAGTATTAATGGCCCACGGGTCCGAGGAACAACAACAACGTTTTCTTCCGGATATTCGTGCACGCAAAGTCAACTGGTGCCAGGGTTACTCTGAACCGGGCGCTGGTTCAGACCTCGCCAGTCTGAAGACGAAGGCCGAACTGTCAGAGGACGGCTCTCATTATGTCGTCAACGGCACTAAAATCTGGACCACCATGGCACACATTGCCGACTGGATTTTCTGTCTCACTCGAACATCTGATGCTGGCATTAAACAGGAAGGAATTACTTTTCTTCTGTTTCCAATGAAGCAAGATGGCGTTGAAATCAAACCGATCATTACGCTTGGTGGGTCACATACGGTCAATACCGTATTCTTTTCAGACGTCAAAGTACCTGTTGAAAACCGCGTTGGAGAGGAAGGCAAAGGCTGGACTTATGCCAAAGGTTTGCTCGAGCATGAGCGCACAGGTATTGCTGGTATTTCTAACTCAATTGTCGCCCTCGAAGGTCTAAAAAACAAAGCCCGAAGCGTCAAGCGCGGCAATGGCAGCCTGATGGATGTACCAAGTTTCCGCGCCAAGGTCGCGGAGCTTGAGGTTGACCTCATGGCCGTCGAATATACAGAGCTTCGCAGTCTAGCAACCGCCAGTGCGGGCACAGCGCCAGGTCCGGAGTCTTCGATCCTCAAGCTCAAGGGCACGGACATTCAACAACGAATTCAAAAGCTGACCATGGAAGCAGGCGGACAGTTCTCTGCAGCCTGGGGTGGCACCAATGCCGGACCAGATTTTGCCCGAGCCGGTATGGGTGGATACATGTCCAGCAGGGTCTACACTATCTACGGTGGCGCAAGCGAAGTTCAGAAGGACATTGTCACCAAGAAAGTGCTTGGCATTAAGTCATCAAAGAAATAGGAGAACTGAAATGAATTTTGATTTAAGTGAAGAACAGCAACTCGTTTCAGACTCAATTGAACGGTTTGTGCAGGAAAACTATCATCTCGACAGCAGAATCGCCATCGTGAAAAAGTCTCCAGGATATAGCGAGGAATACTGGAAGACGATGTCCGAACTCGGCTGGCTTGGATTACCGTTTAGCGAAGACGATGGCGGTTTCGGAGGAGACCAGATCGACACAATGGTGCTGATGGAACAATTTGGTAAAGGTCTCGTGTTGGAGCCATATCTTGCTAGCATCATCTTGGGCGGCGGCGCCATAAAGCGAGCAGGTAACGATGAACAACGCCAGGCTTGGCTCGAGGGTGTGATCGACGGATCAAAACAGCTAGCACTCGCCTACGCTGAACCAGAGTCCGGTGACGAACCTCACAATGTCGCACTCGCAGGCAGCAAAACTAGCGATGGATATACACTAACGGGCACAAAATGTATGGTACTGCACGGCGGCACCGCGACTGCATTTGTTGTCTCTTTCCGAACAAGTGGCGGCACAGTTGATCAGTCAGGTATAACACTTGCGCTGATTCCAGCAGACAGAGAAGGCTTATCTATTCAGGCTTTCCCTACCGTTGATGGTCTCCAGTCGTCTGAACTCACCTTTGATAAGGTCGCCGTCACTGCAGCAGACATCATTGGTGATGTTGATGGCGGTTTTGAAACACTCAATGCAACGATCAACGACGGCATTCTGGCTGTCGCTGCAGAAGCAGTCGGCGCGATGGAAGTCCTTTATAAGGACACTGTTGCCTACACCCAGGACAGAGAGCAATTTGACCACCCGCTGTCAGACTTTCAGGTACTACAGCATCGAATGGTTGAAATGTTCATGGAATACGAACAGTGCAAATCATTGCTGTTTCGCGCCACAATGGAAGTTGCTTCCAACGGGGAGGACGCTCAACGCTGCGTACATGCTCTCAAACACCTGATTGGCAAGGCATCATTTTTTGTCGGTGAGAATGCGGTGCAGACACATGGCGGAATGGGTGTCACAGAAGAATTGCGGGTTGGTCACTATTTCAAGCGACTGCTTGTCATTGAGGCACAGTTCGGCAACACCGACTATCACCTCGACCAGTTTGCTGCTTAATACACGTCGCTTCAACCGAGAAGATAGTCACGCCAAATGACAGCCTGTCTCACAACCAGCACCTTGGTTGTGAGACACGTTCAGTTTCATGACTGACGGTGGGCAAGATCAAAACCAACCACGCTCACGCCTGCTTCAATCTCTGTGGAACCCGGGAAGACGTTTGCCAAGCAATTCAGGCAGATCTGTCAGCGCATCAATTTTTGCCGTCGCACCGGTGAAGTCCTGATGCTCGGTGAACTCATTTTTCACCATGACGCACCGAATACCAGCAGCCATGGCTGAGCCAAGACCTCGCGCAGAGTCTTCGATAATCAACGCGTTTTCCGGCGCTATTGCAAAGCGATCAATCGCCGCCAAATACGGATCAGGCGCGGGTTTTGTCTGTGCGTAGTCTCCCAATGCCAATACAAAGTCAAAATACGAAGTGATATTGCGCGCTTCGTGGATTAACTCAAAGTGCTCGCGCCGAGAAGTTGTCACGATCGCCATCGGGTAACTGCCGCTGAGACTGGCCAACGTGTTTTCTACGCCAGGGATCTGAATATCCTGAGACAAGAGAAAACTTGCATATCTGCGATTCCTGCGCTCACGAAAGGCTTCACGCTGATCGGTCGAGAGTTGCGATGCGTAAGCGGACTTGCCGGTGACCATATGATCCATATATTCACCCAGCGTCAAATGAATATCCATCGCCGCTAGCTCGTCCTGCGTTGCCTTGAAATACCAATATTCGCTATCGACCAGCACCCCGTCATGGTCAAAAAGTAGATGGGTAACATTGCTAAAATCCGTCATATTTTTTACCTATGTTGTCGTCACTGTCCGCGCGTGTGACGGCAAGCTTGCGACTACTATTTTGTTTTTTCAATGACCGTTTCCCCTGAAAAGATTAAAGACTTCACACCACAAAGCATAAAGACACAGTCAGGCAAGCAAAAAAACAGATTGATGTTTGAGCAGCACCTATCACCATATCAAGGATCAAAAGAGAATCATGGATTGCTTAACACGGTATTTTTTTATGATAATAACCGTCAACCACCCTCTGAAGAGCCTTGACCCATGTCTGACGCAGCAACGGAAGTACGCGAATTTAGGATTGATATACCTGAAGGTGAAATTATCGATCTTAAAAGTCGATTAGCAAGCACCAGGTGGCCGGACGCTGAAACTCCAGACGACTGGTCCCAGGGATTGCCACTTGAGTACCATCAGGAATTCTGCAAATACTGGGAGACTGAATATGACTGGTATAAAACTCAGGAAAAACTCAACAAGTTCCCACAATTTAAATCGCGTTTTGATGGTATAGATATTCATTTCGTTCACGTTAGGAGCAAGGAAAACAACGCACGTCCCCTCATTATCACGCATGGCTGGCCGGGTTCGATCGTTGAATTCCAAAAAGTGATAGCACCACTGACGGACCCGGTTGGGCATGGCGGCAAGCCTGAGGACGCTTTCCATGTGGTTTGTCCCTCTCTGCCTGGTTTTGGCTTTTCAGACAAACCAACCGGCACCGGTTGGGGCGTGATAAAAATAGCAGAGGTATGGAATCAGCTCATGCTTCGTCTTGGTTATGATCGCTATTTCGCGCAGGGTGGTGATTGGGGCTCTGCCGTCACGACGATGATAGGTCTCCAGAACTTGGGTAACTGCAAGGGGCTTCATGTGAACATGCCAAGTTCCCCACCCACCAAAGAAGCCCTGAAAAATCCTGATGACAAGGATAAAAAAGCACTCGCTGCTGGTCAGTTTTATCAACAGTGGGATTCAGGCTATTCCAAGCAACAAGCCACGAGACCACAGACGCTGGGATATGGTTTAAGTGATTCTCCATCTGGGCAGGCAGGCTGGGTACTTGAAAAGTTCTACGCCTGGACCGATTGCAACGGACACCCCGAAAATGTCATTTCACGGGACGAGTTACTGGATAACATCATGCTTTATTGGCTACCTAATAACGGAGCCTCATCTGCGCGCCTTTACTGGGAAAGCTTCGCCAAGAGCTTTGGCAATGAAGGAGCAAATGGCGTCCAATTACCCACAGGCTGCAGTATATTTCCAAAAGAAATTGTTGCGACACCTCGACCCTGGGCTGAACAACGGTACAAGAACATTCAGTACTGGAACGAATTAGACAAAGGTGGCCATTTCGCGGCATTTGAGCAACCCGAGCTTTTCGTTGAAGAAATGCGGCGGTGTTTTTCGATGCTAGCCTAATTTGAACGCCAATTTCAGCACCTCAAAATCGTCACTGTTCGCCCTCAATGTTCCGTTATGTTTCCTCTCGGAGGCTGAGTATCAATGACCACGTCCTTAAGTAAGTTCATCACAACGCTGGCAATGCTCACTTGCTCACTGCTTGGGTTCGCAGATTCATCACTCACAGCCTCGGGTAAAAGCCTGTCAATGATCATGGCTGCTCCAGACTGGATAGGAAACACTGCCCAGGTTCCCCGATTCACTGATGATGGCAAATCAATCATCTATCGCCAAAAGCGGCATGGTGAGCAGTTCCACGACTTCTTCCAAATTGACCTTGATGACAATACCGCAGGCAAATCAAAAACAGCTGCGCTGCAATTCAACGAGCAGGTAGATGACCGTCGTGAAAATTTAGCGGTCATTAACAGGGACGGTAACTTGTTTTTGGTTGATTTTGACACTGGCGAACGTACTGCACTCACTCAGTCAGCAGCAAAAGACTTGTCAGGTCGATTTATGTCTGACGCACAGAAGGTCATATTTAATCGCGATGGACAGCAATACTCCGTCGACATGGACACCGGGTTGGTTTCACAACTGACCAATATTAAGGTTGGCGCAGACGCTGCAAAGAAACCTGACTACAGTTTTTTGAGTAATCAAAAACTCATTTCTGCTCATACCGATGCACACCGTCGCAAAGAAGTGCGAAAAGAGCGCGAGAAGCAAAGAGCCCAGATAAACGGAGTAGGACATCTCCAGTCTGTATATCTTGGAGACGAGCGCAAACTGATCTGGAACGTCACCTCGACCAATGGCAAGTACAGTATTGTTGTCACCACCGAGGACACCGGCGACAGCGGCGTCAGAGAGAAGATGCCCAACTATGTGACTGAAACTGGCTACACGGAACATGTGCCAGTGAGAACCAAGGTAGGTGAAAAAACACCGGGTGGACATCAACTCGCATTGGTGAAGCTGTCAACCGGAGAGATCACTTCGCTAGATTTTTCCAACCTCGCCGGTATTAAAAATGATCCCCTCAAAAAACTACGCTCATCGGCCGCTGACTGGCATGTCGCGCACGGTGCGGATCGTGAAAAAATTGAACAGGAGCTCGAGGCCGAATCGATCCGTTCGGTGAGAGTCGAGGGAATCAAGTGGAATAACGCAGGTACAGTAGCTGCGATGCAACTACACAGCGTTGACAACAAGGATCGATGGTTGGTTACCCTTGACCCATTAAAACCCAAGCCAACATTACAACATCGACTGACCGATGACCGATGGATCAACCAGGCTCACAATGACTATGGCTGGATGCCTGACAACCAAACCTTGTGGTTCTTGTCTGAGCAATCCGGCTATTCGCATCTTTATCTTAAGAATCTCAGCGAACGACGTGCCCAACAAGTAACAAGCGGAAATTATATGACTGAATCTCCGACGGTTTCCGTCGACGGCGACTATTTTACCGTCATCGCCAATGTCGAGGATGCCGGCAGCTACGATATTTACCGCGTCAGCACAGAAGCAGAAATGGCAAAAATATCAAGCCTGCCAGCAGACCCTCAAAGTCGCGTTGGTGATCAGCCATTTATAATTTCCCCTGATGGGACTGATTTGCTATTTCGACACTCAGCACCCAACAAACCTCCCGAGTGGTATCTTCAGGAGAATCGACCAAAGGCTGAATCAAGACAGATCACCAACACAACTAGCCTGGCTTTTTCAGAACAGTCTTGGCAGCAACCGACGTTTATTGATATCCCTTCAACACATTTCGATGGCGCATTGCGGGCTCGTGTTTACGCACCGGCAAAAACCAAGGACCTGCTACCCATTATTGTCTTTGTTCATGGCGCTGGTTATCTGCAGAACGCCCACACTGGCTGGTCCAGTTACTTCAGAGAGTACATGTTCAATAATCTTCTTGCCGAGCAGGGATATTTAGTACTCGACCTAGATTATCGCGGGTCACGTGGTTACGGCCGCGATTTTCGCACGGCGATTTACCGATCTATGGGACATCCGGAACTTGAAGACCTGTTAGATGGCATAGACTGGCTGGTCACTCACAGGCGAGGCGACCCTAAACGCGTGGGTATCTACGGCGGTTCTTATGGCGGTTTTATGGCGCTTATGGCTATGTTTCGGGCACCGGACAGAGTTTCTGCAGCAGCGGCGCTAAGGCCGGTGACAGACTGGGCAAACTACAATCATGGTTACACATCCAACATTCTGAACACGCCATTGGTTGATCCGACCGCTTACGAGTTAAGTTCTCCGATATACTACGCTGACGCATTCCCGAATAAGCCACTACTCATTGCTCACGGCATGCAAGATAGCAATGTCCATGTGCAGGACTCAATCAAGTTACAGCAACGCCTGATAGAACTTAAGAAAGAGAATTTCGAGCTCGCGCTCTACCCTCTTGACCAACACGGGTTCAAATATCCCTCGTCCTGGCTAGATGAATATCGTCGGATTTATAAACTTTTTGAAAACCACGTTCGCTAGCGAATCAACCTAGTGAGAAAACTAGCTGGCAGCGGGTAGGCTGACCGCGAAACAACGAGCAACAGACAACTTATTCTTGGTTTCACAGTTGTTGGAGAGTCACGAAAAATGATGAGCAAAATAATTCATGAACGATTAACGCAAGTTCGAGCAGCATTCGCAGTTAATAACATCGATGCCTATATCGTGCCCAGAGCTGACGAATTTCTAGGAGAATACGTTCCACTGCAAAATGAAAGACTTGCATGGGTCAGCGGTTTTACAGGCTCTGCTGGCATGGTGGTTGTGCTTAATACAAGTGCTGCTATCTTCGTCGATGGGCGTTACACCATTCAGGTTCGGCAACAAGTATCAGCAGACCACTTTGAATTTCACCACCTGATTGAAGACCCCCCCATGCTCTGGCTATCGAAGAACCTAGGCGCCGGTGCCAGAGTTGGCTTTGACAGTCGAATGCACTCCTACTCGTGGTATGAAGAAAGCCGTCAGTTGTTCACGAAGCAAGAAATAGAGTTAGTCGAGATTTCTCAAAACCCAATTGATAAACACTGGCAGGACCGACCTGAGGCTAGCCAGAGTCTCGCACTGCTACTCTCGGAAGCATTCACAGGCGAGTCAAGCGCGAGCAAACGACAACGCATTGGCGAAGACATTGGTAGGCTCGACGCAGACATAGCTCTTCTCACCCAGCTCGATTCTATTGCCTGGCTGCTTAATATTCGTGGCGCGGATGTTCCCAGGTTACCTGTACTATTGTCATTTGCAACGCTGGATAAAGATGGACAAGTGGTCCTTTATACTGATCCACGCAAGCTGACTAACGATTTCAGTTCGCATGTTGGCGATGGCGTCACCATTCAGAATTTTGAAGAACTCCAGAGCGCCCTCAAAACAATGGGGAATGGGGCCCTTAAAGTTCTGGCAGATCCACTAACGGCAAATGCATGGTGCCAGCTACGCTGTCTTGAGTCTGGTGCCGAACTCGTTGCTGGCACAGATCCGGTATTGATACCCAAGTCACAAAAAAACCAGGCTGAACTTACCGGCATGAAAAACTGTCATATCCGAGATGGCGCCGCACTATCGCGCTTTCTTCACTGGGTAGAGAGTGAAGTTGAGGCCGGCAAACTCTACGATGAGGGAGAACTCTCTGACAAACTTGAGTCTTTCCGTATGGCACTGTCCGATATTCAGGATTTGTCTTTTGACACCATTTCCGCAGCGGGCGCTAATGGTGCACTCTGCCACTACAATCACCTCAACGGTGACCCCGCAAAACTGACACTCAACAACCTTTACCTTGTTGACTCTGGCGGCCAGTACCTTGATGGTACAACTGACGTCACCCGAACGGTCACCATCGGAGAACCGAGCGCAGAACACCGTAAGATGTTTACGCTGGTTTTGAAGGGACATATCGCTCTCGCGACTGCCACTTTCCCTAAGGGTACAGGCGGCATGCAGCTTGATGTGCTCGCACGCCAATTTCTCTGGGGCGAAGGTTATGATTATGACCATGGCACGGGGCACGGCGTTGGCAATTTCCTGAGCGTACACGAGGGCCCCCAGAGCATTGCAAAAACCGGTTCAAAGCAGGCGCTATTACCCGGTATGGTGCTCTCTAATGAGCCAGGCTACTACAAAGAAAATTGCTACGGTATCCGATGCGAGAACCTGATGGTAGTCGTCGAACAAGACAATGGTATGTTGGGTTTTGAAACACTGACCTTTGCACCATTTGACCTTCGACTGGTGGACTCCAGCCTGATGACGGCAAATGAAATAGAATGGCTAAATCGCTATCACGAGGACGTCCGGCAGAAGCTTTCGAGCCAATTAACTGGCGCCGACCTAGCCTGGCTTCAGGTTGCCACGCAGGCTGCTGTTTAACTCTGAGACACACCGCAAGAAGAACACGCTGACGCACAAGCTCGTGTACCCAGACGCAGCGACCGCGTGATCTACTAGATCACATAGGCATCACCAGATGCGCGCACTGTGATTTCCGAAATCGATACTCCCCAAGGTTGATTGATAGCGTAGATAATCTGGTCAGCAAGATATTCCGGTTCAAGCGCCCAATACTGGATATTATTGCTGTCCATGTCTTCTGAAGACAAAGCGCCTTCTGCCGCTGCAGCAAACTTCCCCATATACTCGGGTGCGTTCGAACCAAGAATGCCGGAAACTGCTTCCGGGTTTACCACACCGGTTCCCAAGGCCGTAGCAGGCACGCCCGTAGGTTTCACAGTGGTCACCTTGATTTTACCCAGAGATTCCTGACGCAGGGATTCCGTTAGGAAAGCCACGGCTGCCTTGGTCGCCCCGTAGACACCACCACCGGTGACGGGATGATTACCATAGATAGAGGAGATGTTAATTATGTGGCCACGGCCCTGTTTCATCATCGCGTCGTGGGTCGCTGCTATGCCATTTAGCACACCTTTGAAATTAATATCTATGCAGCGGTCCCAAGCATCGTGCGCAGATTCATGGTCTCTAAAAAATGCTAGCGGCATCACACCGGCGTTATTGATCATCACATCCACTCGACCAAATGTTTCAACCGCGTGATTAACCAACGCCCGCATTTCTGATCTCACAGTAACATCGACTTTCAAGCCTGAAACGCGCGCGCCTTGCGCTTTAAGCGGCTCAATCACCTCGCTCAAGGCAGCTTCATTGATGTCTCCGGCGACCACGCTGGCGCCCAACGCCGTTGCTTTTTCACTAAGGAGCTTACCGAAGCCGCTCGCGGCACCGGTAACAACAATCACTTTGTCTTCAACATAATTACTCATACTTCCTTCCTTCTAACTGTCATCTTCGGGCGAGCACCAGGAAAGCTGCCCGGCTTGTAGTAACTCAGCTGACGAATGATATAGCGCCTTTGAAACGTAGGGTCGTATTTCTTTAGCACGGCGCCGGCAGAGGTCGGCTTTCAGCGCCCGAGCCCGCAGCACCGTCTCATCTACCGTACCGGCGTTGGCAATAAGATCAACAACATGCAAAGCCAACTGGACATGACCCTCATCTCGGAGCACCTCTGCGCGTTTAATGACGGCCTCCGGATCTGTTATCGCCGACAGCACAGCATCACCTGCATCATTGATGCTCTCAGGATGAAGGGATGTCGGATTGCGGTCCCACCAGCCGTTCTCCTCACGATAGATATCTCGTACGATATACTCTGGCGCGCCATAGCGTGCTTTCATGTATTCTAGCTGCTGCAAGTCTTCGGGATAGGTGATGTCTTCCAGAATTTCCCCTTCACTCATACCTCGGTTCATTCGAGTCACCACTTCACGCCGAAACCATCGCAAGCGTTCAGCGGTTGCTGATAAGCGTTTATGGACCTCCTTCGGATCATCGATCATCGGCCCGAACTCCTGAACCAGGATCTTCGCGCCCAACGAGGCCATTAGCTCGCAAGACTCCGCCCACCGGATGGTAAAACGCTGTGTTCGCAAGGGTGTGCCGATATTCGGAATAGTTGTGCCCGGGAAGGCAGCACCGGCATACAGGACTTCATCATCCGGCAGCCACATAGCAATACAGTCGTCTGTCTCTGATGGCACCCATAACAATTCAACCCGTCGGCCCTTGAGTGGCAGCATCATCCTCGAAGTAAATGTCATCTCAGGATCGCGCATCGTGAATTTAATCTTGGCGCCAGGAAACTGCATCGCTGCCAGTTTCTGCTGCAAGCCCTTGGTTTCACGATATCGAATGTAGCGTTTACGGCAATTCTCATGGGCGACTAAAATCGGCGCGGTCTCACCACGAGACTCATTATGGGTAATCCAGTCATCCGCCCCATCGTTGTAACCGAGATGGCCGTGCGAATAACAGATCATTTGCACCGGCTTGTCGGTTACCGACCTTAACGCTTCGATCATTTTTGAGGTAGCGCCACGACCCGGCCCCGAGTCCATGAGAACGATACCTTCTTCTCCCTCCACCGCCAGCGCGTTACCCTGAGCAGGTAGAATATATATGCCGGGCAAAACCTCTCGAAAACCCTCGGCACCCTCAAGAATATTTTTTGTTTTTCCTTTCTTTTCCTCGCTCACTCGTTCTTTGCTCCACAAATTCACTGCGTTCACCATATCACGGTTGCTCACCGAGGTGCGCTGCGGGTTGAGTGTCGGCCAGTGTTTGATCATGTATGCTGTCGCTAAACATGAGACTAATGGAGGCGCCAATGGACATCCCTATTTTCACGAGCAGCGCTGTTACAGAGCAAATGCTTTCAGCCTTTGATCATGCAGGATGCATGGTCGTCACGGGTTTACTAAATGAGCAGGAGAGAAAATCGATCAGCGCAGAATTAGCGCCTCACATGGCCAATGTTCGCGTGGTAGAGGAGGATGACCCAGAACAGTTCTACCCCGCCCGCACGCGTCGCACAACGGCGCTATTAACACGATCAAATACCGTCGCCGAGCAACTGGTACCACACCCAATTTCAACCGGTGTTTGCGATAGATTTCTGTTACCTAACGGCGAGTTTGGTTATCAACTACACGTGACCGCAGCACTCGAAGTGGGACCAGGCGCCAGAGAGCAGGTGCTTCACCGCGAGGAAGACTCTTTTACCTTCTTCCCTGTGCCAAGGCCAAATTTGATCGTTGCTAGCATGTGGGCTATTTCTGATTTCAGATCGGACAATGGCGCCACGCTCATTGTACCTGGAAGCCATAAATGGCCGACGGAACGCGTGCCGGAAAGTCACGAGATTGTGCCGGCTGAAATGCCCGCGGGATCGGTCTTGTTCTGGTCAGGAGGGCTGTTACATGGTGCTGGTGCGAACACATCGCAAGATTGGCGTTACGGGGTCATATTGACCTATTCACTGGGATGGTTGCGACAAGAAGAAAACCAGTATTTAGATGTACCTGCCGAACAGGTCGCGAGGTTATCGCCAAAAGTTAAACAGATTGCCGGATTTGAGATGTACCGCGCACTGGGGTTTCATGATCCTTCTAGCGGTTCTTAATGGGTGCGCGCTTTAACGATACGTTTTTCAAGCGCAGGATTAACACACCCCGTAACATAGGCCCTGTGCTTTCGAACGCCAATAGGCCTTTTTAAAAATCACTATTTTCAGAGACGTGACACCATGGACATGAGTTTTCCACCCGATACAGACGCCTTTCGTACGGAGGTACGATCTTTCTTTGCAAACGACTACCCGAAGGACTTAATTGCGAAAGCTGCAAGTGGTGACCCACTCGATAAAGCAGACTATCAAAAGTCCGAACAAGCCTTATCTGAAAAAGGATGGTTATGCGTGAACTGGCCAGAAGATGCTGGCGGTCCAGGTTGGGACGTGACCAAAAAGTTTATCTACGATGAGGAACTGGAACTCGCCGGGGCAATTAGCCCTGTTCCCATGGGTGTCATTTACGTAGGGCCTGTGATTGTGGCTTTTGGTAATGACGAGCAAAAAATGCGCTGGTTGCCGGGGATTCAGCAAAGCACTACTTTTTGGGCACAGGGATATTCAGAGCCCGGCTCCGGGTCAGATCTTGCTTCGCTGCAGTGTCAGGCTAAGCGAGATGGCGATGATTACATTGTGAATGGCACGAAGATCTGGACTAGCTTAGCCCAACATGCGGATTGGATTTTTGCACTGGTAAGAACGAGTCATGAGGACGTCAAACAACAGGGCATTACGTTTCTTTGCGCACCCATGAATAGCCCCGGGATAGAGGTTCACCCGATCATCACGATTGATGGACGACACTCCCTCAACAGAGTGACATTCGATAACGTGCGCGTACCGGTACAAAATCGAATAGGAGAAGAAGGTCAGGGCTGGCATTACGCAAATTTTTTGCTGGGAAACGAGAGGACCTCTTACGCGCATGTCGCGGGCAAACGCATGCAGATGGCTGCGATTGAGCAGTTTATGGAGAGCATTGGTGAGCAAGACCACCAAGCACAGTTCAACGAGCTTTCCGTGCGATTGGACACGCTGGATGTCACCGTGCTTCGTGTACTAGCCACCGTCGCCAATGGTGAGTCTCCAGGAAACGAATCTTCAATCTTGAAAATTATGGCAACAGAACTTGCGCAAGACATAACCGAACTTGGCATGGTTGTAAGGCAGTATGCGAGTATTGCCAGTTTTAGTGCCGAAATGCCGGACAGAGCTGGGGCGAAAGCGATGGTTGACTATCTGGGTACAAGGTCCCAATCAATCTATGGTGGCTCTAACGAAATTCAAAAGAACATCATCGCCAAACGCGTGCTTGGACTTTAACTGGCCTACTTAGCTTTCGTTCGAGTAGCAAATAGACTTTTGAAAATTTTGAGGAATGTAAATGACGACAACAACGCTAGCGCTCGAATCCTGGGCAACAGGAGGCTGTCATTGCGGCAAGGTACGGTTCAAAGTTTGGATAGAGCGTTTGGCAGTCATCGAGTGTAATTGTTCTATCTGCTTAAAGAAGGGTTTCATTAACATTATCGCAAAACCCGAGCACTTTGAACTTACCCAAGGCGAGGAAAACCTAGCAACCTATCAATTCAATACAATGGTCGCAGAGCACAGGTTTTGCAAAACCTGTGGTATCCATACTCATACTCGCCCACGGTCACACCCTGATGCTTATGATATTAATGCGCGCTGCCTCGACGCAGACATCACAACACTGAACATCACGCCTTTTGATGGTCAAAATTGGGAAGCTAACGTCGAGTCAATTCAGTAGTCAGCCGTTATTCTGTCGCCAGTTACCGTGAAAACCCACGGGAATTCGATGTTCCAACTGCGCTGTGGCAACGGGGCCTGCGTCTATATTTTTCGCATCCAGAATATGTAAAGCACTGCGTTCACTTGGCAAATCTGTCACTACCGAGAGCAGATATCCATCACCCTCTACCGCGTCCTCAGCCCGTGGCACAAAGATGGGTTCAGAAGTAAACGTGGTTCTTCGATCACCGAAGGCATACTTTTTTGTCTTACCGGTCACATGATCGATATGCCCAATACAATTATACATAGGACCTTCGTCAGCATCGGGTGAGGCATAGTAGCCGTGTCGATATTCTCGAGTCGCATATCGAGGGTCGACAACCGGAAACTCTGATCTATTCTCATCTATTTGCGAAGTACTGAACGTTGGAGAACTCAGACTCATGTCAATCGTCCAACGGTTCAACACTGCCTCGGTGTCTTCGGTCTCTTTGCCGTCCGCTGTCGGAAATAGTGGTGCATGGTCAAACTGGCAGCTGTCAACGAAGATCTTGCCATCCCTGTCGTACCCATTCATGAAGTGGAAAACAAAGAAAGGATCACACTCGACCCATTGAATATTTTCAGCGGAACCACCGACCCGCGGTAAGATGCCAATTGATGCTCCTTTCTCCGGTTCCCAAGCAAACGGCGGTTGACCCTGCATGGCACGGTCCATACTGCCGGTTAGCGGAAAGATCGGGAAAAGGATGTAATTTTCGGTGACCACAAAATCATGCACCATCGCCGAGTAGGGCGTTGGAATAATGTAAGACTCTGTCAGCACACCCTCCTTATTCACCTTGTGGACAGCAACATCTGCCTCGAAAGGACCGGTCGCCATATAAGCAAAGAATACGAGCTCCCCATTCACCGGATCAAGCTTGGGATGCGCCGTCATGGCCGTATTGAGTTTTCCCTGATAATCATGAGAGCCAATGGAATCTAGTGTTATCGGGTCAACTTGAAAGGGTCGATGACCTTCTTCGAGGATAAGCAATTTCCCCGCATGCCAAACACAAGCGGTGTTGGCTAGGCCTTCCTTGTCGTTGAGCAAAAACTCTAGATACCCTTCTTCACAATTGAACGGATTCATTGGGTCTATCAATGCCCGCCCTTTTTCTGCTTCCAGCTTAAATTTGGCGGTTTGTATCCACTGGTTTCGATAAGCAACAGAGCCGTTCTGAATATGAAAGGCATGCGTCATGCCATCGCCAGCAAACAGGTGATAATCACCCCGCGGTGTAAACTGAACATTAGGGCCATTTCGATAAAAGGACCCGCTCAAACAGTCAGGGACCTCTCCCGTCAGAGGCAGGCTATCAAAAGCATATTCGTGTCTGATGGGCGCAAAAGCACCCTGTAAAAACGGGTTGTCAGGTAACTCAAGTCTGGCCGCTGTTGTCATCGTCTTCTCTCGTGCGTGAATGTTAACATTGTAAACACTAGCAAATGACTGCTATGTTTACAAAGGAAACATAGAGAAGATAAACTGAATGTATGAAAATTAGCGACCAAAAGGGCTCGGAAAAGAAACGCAGCTACCATCACGGAGATCTGCGTACAGCGCTCATCGAATCAGCGCTGGATATTATCGAAGAATTAGGTCCTAGAAAGCTCACAGTACGAGAAGTCGCCCACAGGGCCGGGGTCTCACATGCTGCCCCCTATCGCCACTTTAAAGACAAAAACGAACTGATCAACGCAGTGGTTGAACGCGGTTTTGAACTGCTTCAAGAAACCATGGCTAGGGAACTTAACACCGCGGGAGATGACGCGTTAGCTGCATTTGCGGCAAGTGGTCGCGCCTATCTAGCGTTCGGCCTAAAATATCCGGGGTATTACGGCGTCATGTTCAGCGGCGATCTTCTAGACCCAGATGGCAGTCAGACGCTACAACACACCAGCCATGCAGCGTTTGAACAGATGAAAACCACACTGGTCGATTGCCAAAAGCTTGGCATTCTTCCCAAAGCTGACCCATCACTACAGGCTGTTTGGATCGTTTCGACCGTGCATGGCTACGTCTCTTTAGTCAATGAAAATCGACTCAATGCGCTGGTGGGCGATAACCATTCCATGAGCGAAGTTCAAAACTATATTGTCTCCGCGATATTTCAGGGGTTGGGCGGCAGCTCACCCGACTAACGACACGCGACATCGATAGGTTATATCAGCACCACGCGATCATCACTGGTGCAATACGACGGCTCTCCACAAGCCGATTATAATTCGGGCCTTTCTGATTGCGTGCCTGGCGGTCGTCTCAATTCATCGTCTGTCCAGCCGACCATTTTCAACTGCGTCGCATTCAACTCAGGAACAGGAGGGAGCGTATATTTTTCCTTTATGCCCGGCGCGGAAACCTCCGGAAATTTGTCAGCATTGACCCAAACATCACTCCAATTAGTTGTTGAGGTGAGCTTTGACACTGCGGCCTTCCGGCGCGAAATAACGTCTTCGTTAGATTTAGATCGTGGCATCATACAAATCAAGCTGATTGCCCGAATCAGGGCATTTTTGTCTGGCGCAACAGCGTCAGTATTCGTCGGCGGGCTACTGCAATGGATTGTGCGTGAATCCCAGAGAAGCAAATCACCTGCTTCCATATGACAAGTGATCGGATTTGAATCAGCAAGCAGCGGATCATTATTAGGAAACCGAAAGTGATCAATTTGTGCGGGGATTCTTGCCAAGCGCTCGGTATACAGCTCGGATATTTGGTCATGCATCATATGACTGCCGGGGATAACAACGTTGCCACCCGTATTCGGTGTTGTGGGTAAAAGATTAACCAGTCCCTGCACGCACTGCTTACCGGGCCTACCGAGAGGATGCTGGTCTATGTGCAACCATGAACCTCCGAGCCCAGTTTTCCATTCAGGATTGAAACTCCATGGTCGCCAGAGACTGACACCGTCAAAGCTGACAAGCAGTTCTTCGGTGTCCCAAACTGCCGCAAAAGACTGCCTAACATTCGGCACATCTCGAATATACCACTGAGCATCACACTGACCTATGCCGTGACCCGGTAAAATACCACCGTGCACCGCTGTCGGCCAACGATCATTGTCCCAGGTATTGGGGTCATTTCTGTTTATCCCTGTGCCAAGCGCTTCAAGATAATCCCAGAGTTTAGAAACCGCAGTCGCAGCCTCGTCATTCGTCAACGCATTGGCAATGACGACATAACCATGCTCATCCAGATAATCGATACTTTCTCTTGAACCTGGCTGGAATCGTGGTACGTGCTGATAGGTAATTGGTAGATCGCTATTTTCTGGCATTATCAAATACTCAAATTAGTTGCGAATACCCGAGTATAAATACAACAACGTGCTGATTTCCACATTAAGAGAGCAATTGCTGCGCTTCAACTGATAAAGCAACATCATAGCTATGCCTGTTCTCTCAATGCATGGATTGGGCTTGATGTTGCAGACAAGGCGAGAATATATCCTTAGCGCGCTTGCTGGAGACTGCGCAACCGGTTTAAAGCGAGTGTACATTTTACGCTGACGCCAACAACTCATCTATCACGATGAAGACATCGTAAAAGTGGCATGAATCAGCCCGACCAGACTACCGTAGATATAAAAGAAGCAGAGAAGTTTAATCGCCACGCCGAGCAATGGTGGGATCCCGAAGGTCCCATGTGGCCTCTGCATCAACTGAACGCCCTCCGCACGCCCTTTGTTATCAAACAAGTCCTCGCGCACACTAAACAAACCACGCTCGACGGTCTTCGCATACTCGACATCGGATGCGGCGCTGGGTTGCTTTCAGAACAGATGGCAAAGTGTGGGGCTTGCGTTACAGGTGTTGATATCGCCGAGAAAAACATCAACATTGCCAGGCAACATGCCTTGTCCGAGGGGTTAGAAATCGACTACCTGCACGGCTCTATTGAAGACCTCGACACTGATCAGGATTTCGATGTTGTGCTGAACATGGAGGTCGTGGAGCATGTCGCTAACTTGCCACTCTTCATGCGGCAAGCCTGTGCGTTAACCCGAAATGGTGGCCTGATGTTCGTCGCCACCATCAACCGCACTTGGTATTCCTGGCTAACAACGATCCTAGGAGCTGAGTACCTGCTGCGATGGCTGCCGCGAGGGACTCACATATGGCGGCGCTATGTGACTCCGGAAGAAACCACAGAGAGTCTTGCAAGCGGCGGACTTGATGTGCGTTTAAAAACTGGCGTAGGCATGAATCCATTGAGACGCTATCTTTATACCACCGATAATATGCGCGCTAACTACATGATGGTCGCGGAGAAAACCTGATGGCAGAGTCCGCACGTGACTTCTCTGACTGGCTAGAGGGTGAGCTTCGATCAGATCACGCTGGCGAAACTGGCGCGGTTTGGATTTATAAAGGCGTGCTTGCGGCAAGACCCCAGCAATCGCTTCGGCAGTTTTGTGAAAGACATCTCCAGACTGAAGAACAGCACCTGTTGAAAATGAATGCTTTGCTGCCACATCGCGCTCACAGCATTCTATTGCCGCTATGGCGAATCGCCGGATTTATGACTGGTTTTTTGCCCGCGTGCTTTGGGCAAAAGGCGGTTTACAAAACCATCGCTGCGGTCGAGAGTTTTGTTGAAACCCACTATCAGCAGCAAATCTCTCACCCAGCTTTAATTAACGCTCCCGATATCAGGGCGACTCTCGAGGCGTGTATGCAGGATGAAATAGACCACAAAGACGAAGCGGCAAAACTGGCAGGTCCCTCGCAAAACCTTTTTATTGATATTTGGTGTTGGCTTGTGGGCGCAGGCTCAAGGTGCGCTGTGCAACTCGCGAGAAGGCTTTAGAAAACTGAATATAACCTACCATCAACACCGTGCCTGACGCTTGCAAGCGCAAACATGCAACCAACAACCCGCCCGTCTCGTTCCCGGCCAATTTACCCCAAACGTGATCCATACACGCTGCTTTTGCGTAATGTTTTAATGAACTCCACTAAATTAAGATCATGATGACGTTTTTCATCGCCTTACTCATCGCACTAGGCACGACGGTTGCCTTCATTCAAGCGATGTCTCGAAGCCGAGCAAAAAAAACGTCTGCCACACAAAACTGCGTTCGCGCGACGAGTGAAGATGAAGAATTCTAATCACCTTCGTCCTTTGTTCACCTCGTATCACTCGACAAACTTTCATTTTTCAGGAATAAACGACCATGCTTAGCTTTCTTAGATCACGTGCGAAACCGAAACACGGCGAACGCAGCGAAAGCGCTCCTAGAAAACCTATCACCGGCTCGCTTCAAATTTTAGGCATTGGACTCGTCGTGGGTGGGGCTATATTCGTTTCACAAGCGCCTGAGGCCGAACCGATCACCGTCAAACCTCAAGTTGCACGTGAACCCACGCCACAAACCGTTAACCTCATCCAACCTAAGGTTGCGGCAACCTCAGTTGACATCGAAGCGACCGGCACAATCGCCGTACGAAATTATGTTGCTCTCACGCCGCAGGTAACCGGCCGAATAGCCTCTCTATCAACAGCAATGCGCGCGGGCGGCTACTTCGAGGCCAACGAGCCATTGTTAACACTGGAAACGGTAGATTTTGATCTTGTCTTGCTTCAAGCCAGAGCGGACGTCGATGCCGCAAAAGCGGTGCTAATGCTAGAGCAGGCGCAAAGCGACGCGGCTCGAGCTAACTACGCGTTGCTCCACCCCGCCAAGTCGGTACCCGCACTCGTCGCCAAGTTACCTCAGATCGATCAAGCAAAAGCACAACTCGCAAGCGCCAAAGCACGACTTGCAAAGGCCGAAGTTGACTTGGCTAGGACCACATTCTCCTTACCGTTTTCAGGTCGTATTGTTTCCAGCACTGCTGAAGTGGGTCAGGTCGTCAGCAAAGGGCAGTCTATCGGCAAGGCATTCTCTAGGAATGCGCTCGAAATTGCGGTGCCCATCAGTACAGCAGAGCTTGACCGACTCACACCAATCTCGGAAGGCTCAGCCCGCTTCAACCACAACGGGGTGGAGCACCACCTCCGCGTCGACAGAGTCTCAGCTGAGCTCGATCAAAAAACTCGATTTGCGACACTTTATTTGCAAGCCGATCCCAGTGCAGCGCTCACCCCCGGTACATTTGTCAATGTGCAACTAACAGGCCCTACTCTCTCGGACACCTTCACCCTACCCGAGCTGGTACAGCAGGATGCGTCGACCGTCTGGTTTGCCAAGGACGGTGAACTGCACCGTCAACTGGTCACTGTGCGCGGTCGCACCGCTTCTGGCCTTGTAACCGACGCCTTCCAGTACGGCGACGGCATCGTCCTCGGCGCAGTACCAGGCGCACGTCCCGGGCTCGAAGTTCAGTACCAAAAAGAATCCGAACACCAGCTCGCCTCAACCTTCTCTCAATCTGAACACGCACGCTTATCCGCAGCTGATTGGGACGCCGACGAATGAGCGGCACTCCGCGTGGAGGGCTGATTCGATACTTTGCAGCAAATCCGGTAGCGGCAAATCTCATCATGTTTGTGCTGATGGCTGGAGGTTTGCTATCAGTCCTGAACTTAACCGCGCAAGTCTTTCCTACCGTTGATGCAGGACAAATTAGCGTCAGCGTCGCCTACCCAGGCGCCACGCCTTCTGAGGTTGAAGAATCCATCACGCGGCGCGTGGAAGAAGCTGTACTCGGCATAGAAGGTGTAGACCGAGTCACATCCAGAGCTTCTGAAAACCTCGGTTCCATCACGATCGCGCTGAAAGATTTCGTTGACGCAACCGAGGTCCGAAACGACGTAGAATCAGCGATTGACCAGCTGTCCGCCTTTCCGCCCGAAGAAGCAGAGCAGCCAAATATCGTTGCTGCTCAGACGACGAGCGACGTCATCACTATTGTTGTCTCTTCTGAATTACCCGAACTTGAGTTGCGAAGACGCACGGAGGCCCTAGAGGCATCACTGCTAGCGCTACCCTCGATTACCATGACTCAGCTGCTGGGCGCACGAGATTACGAAATTTCTATAGAGGTCAGTGAGAGCACTCTGAGACAGTTTGATCTCGCCATGAGCGACATCGCTGCCGCTATTCGTCAATCATCAGTCAATCTTTCGTCAGGGGAATTGAAGACCAGTGCTGGCGACCTACTGCTTCGCACAAACAAAAAAAGACTTAATGGCGCCGAGTTCGAAGACATCGTTGTTAGAGCTAACGCAGATGGCAGCGTACTAAGACTGGGACAAATAGCCGACATTAGAGACGGCTTTGTTGATGTTGATTTGATCAATCAATTCAACGGACGCAATGCACTGCTGGTCAAGGTCCGTAAATCAGAAGCTGAAGATGCGTTGGCTATCGGCACCGAAGTCAAAAAATTCGTTGCAGAATACGACGGCGGCGCTGACGTCGACATCGCGATCTGGGACGATCAGGTCAGCGTCTTGGAAGAACGCGTCAGTTTGCTCGTGCGCAACGCCGTACTGGGCTTCGCACTCGTATTTCTTTTTCTTGTGATTATGCTCGATTTGCGTCTGGCCCTCTGGGTTGCCATGGGCGTACCAATCTCGTTTCTAGGCGCCTTTCTATTTTTTGACCCGTTTGGGGTCAACATCAATATGATGTCGTTGTTTGCTCTTTTGATCGTCCTCGGGATCGTAGTGGACGACGCAGTCGTCGTAGGTGAAAACATTATCTCTGAACAAGAGAACTATGAATCAGCCATAGATGGCGCGATTGCTGGCGTTAAAGGTGTCATAGGGCCGGTCACTGTTGGCGTGCTCACAACAATGGCTGCCTTCGCGCCATTGCTCTTCGTCACAGGCACCTTTGGTCAAATCATGGGTGTTGTGCCGATTGTGGTGATTGCGGTCTTGGCCATATCATTATTAGAGGTTTTTTATATTTTACCTGCTCACCTCTCTCATGGCGGCGCGTGGAGCCGCTGGCCGCTAGACCGGATTCAAGCGAAGGTCGGAGCATCTGTTGCGAGCTTTCGCGACAATCGACTCACTCCAGCGATAAGATTTGCCGTGCGTTATCGGTACATGACGATAGCCGGCGGCTTGCTGTTGCTAGTTCTTGCTGGCGGTTTAATGGCAACCGGCGCCGTGCGCTTCATTTTCTTTCCGGCGCTAGAGTCCAACGTGATCAGAGCCACCGTTGAGTTTCCTGTTGGCACACCGTTCAGCAGTACACGCAGCGCCACTGAGCGAATGGTCACAGCAGCGGAAACGGTCAATCAGCAGGTGGGTGGTACAAGCTTCGAGTCCGTCAGTGTCACCATAGGCGGACGATCTCGCACCGGTGGTGGTCCCGGCGGCAGTGGCAGCATGACGGTCGCTAGTCATCTCTCATCCATACAAATACAGCTCAACAGCGAGCCCTTAAGATCTTTGTCGGCAAATGAATTGGAAAAAATGTGGCGAGAAGAGGTGGGCGACGTACCAGGCGTCGAACGCTTATCTTTTGTTTCTAGCTTTTTCTCTGGCGGTGCTAATGTCGAATTTGAATTATCACATGCCGATGAAAAGACCTTGTTGGAGGCAGTTGAGTGGCTGAAAAACGCCTACCGTGAAACACCCGCTATGTATCAGATACAGGACTCCGACAGCGCTGGTAAGCGGCAATACGATATAGAGCTGACGCCAGCTGGTATTGCGGCTGGACTGTCACCCGAAGACGTAGCACGCCAAATACGTTCAAGGGTCTTCGGGCAGGAAGTGCAGCGCATACAGCGTGGCAGGAACGAACTGAAGGTAATGGTAAGGTACCCAGAGTCAGAACGTAACAGCACGACCGATTTCTTCAATGCGCGTATCCGACTTTCGGATGGATCAGAGATGTCATTGTCGACGGTAGCACGTGTCGCCGAAACGAGAAGTCTCGCCGCGATCAACAGAATCGATGGCAGAAGAATCGTTAGCGTTTCTGGCAAAGTCGATACGTTGGTCACCACACCTGGAGAGGTGACATCTGGGCTGAAGCGCGCGGTATTACCCGAACTCAAAGCAGCTTTTCCGGGGCTTTCGATCGCTGAAGCAGGTTTCGGGCGAGAGCAATCGGAAGATCTCGCATCGCTTGGCCGCATGACGTTAATTGCAATTATGATTATTTTCGCGCTTATTGCATCGCAACTTCGGAGTTATGGTCAGCCGCTCATTATCCTTGCAGGCATTCCGTTTGGTGCTGCTGGCGCTGTTGTCGGGCATTATCTCCTTGGCTTTGACCTCTCTTTCATCTCTATCTTCGGCATGGTCGCACTAAGCGGCGTTGTCGTTAATGATTCCTTGGTATTAATTGATCGATACAACAAAGTCAGAGATAGCGGCATCGCACCTGGTGAGGCGATCGTACAGGCCGCAAACAGGCGTTTCCGAGCAATATTCCTCACAACAGCGACAACTGCCCTAGGATTGACGCCCATGCTCTTCGAGACGAGCACCCAAGCGCAATTTCTCGTACCCATGGCAGTCAGTCTAGCAACAGGCATTGTCTTTGCGAGCGTCATCATCTTGTTCGTGATTCCATCACTGGTCATGGTGCGTGAGGATCTGCGGCGTACCGAACAGCCCCAAGCCATAGCAATTCAGGGCTGACCCCTTCCAGCTAAGCGCTCTTTCTTCATCGCAGTCTCAGTCCCAGCCTTTCAGTGCTGGCCAGCGTTTCACTAACCCACGAAACAAGCCTACGGAAAGTGTGCTGAATTCGATCGGTTCAAAACGAACAAAATCGGGCAAAGGAGGTTAGTATGCACAACCAAAGCCACCACGAGCACGAACCATGCTGACACTAGGACAAACCTACCTTTTGCCGATCTTAAAAGTAACAGCACAAGGCGCTTATGTTGACGCAGAGAACTTGGGTGAAATTCTTTTACCGACTAAACATTGCCCCTCTGATACAGCGGTGGGCGATTATCTATCCGTTTTCCTTTATCAGGATTCAGCATCGCGCCCTATTGCCACGACCCAAACGCCGCGCGTGCAAGTTGGGCAGTTTGCAAACCTCACCGTCCTTGCAAACACAGATTACGGGTCTTTTATGGATTGGGGCTTGGACAAAGACTTACTCGCACCTTTCGGCGAACAGCAGAAACCGATGGTACAAGATCGTTCTTACTTGGTTTATGTTTATTTAAATAGCGCAGACGGCAGAATTACCGCCTCATCGAAGATAGAAAAGTTTCTCGACGAACAGGCTCCGCATGATTTTTCAGCTGGTCAACAGGTAGACCTTATTATCGCCAACAGCACCGACTTGGGATTCAAGGCCATCATTAATCACAGCCATTGGGGTCTACTGTACAAAAATGAGGTCAACGAGCGTCTTAGCTTTGGTCAATCAAAGCGTGGGGTCATTAAATTCACAAGACCCGACGGTAAGATTGATCTCGCCCTGAAACAAGAACAAGAGACAAGAGACGAGCACGCAATGGTCATTGTCGACTATCTACATCGTCAAGGTGGTTTCGCTGCTGTCCATGACAAGACAGACCCCGCAGCAATCCGGCAACTCTTGGGTATGAGTAAGAAGTCTTTTAAAAAAGCGATCGGAGGACTTTATAAGCAGCGTGTCATTAAAATTTCGGATGAAGGCATCAGTCTCAACAACCTGAAACGCGATAGTACATAACATCCAAATAGCCTGTGCTCATTGCTTAACGCGAGCGGCACAGAGTCTCGCCTATTCGCACGTAAATATAGAACTATTCGGATTGTCTTTATCGACCCTTAGATGACCAGGGCGATGTTTTTTCAAAAAAAAAGGCACAAGCATTGCGCAAGTGCCTGGAACAAAATTGGTGCTACGCACCCTCGCTACATTTACTTCAAAAACTCAGCACGCATGCTTTTGTCTTCCTTAAACTGCCCGCCAAGCGCTGTGGTTTGCGTTGATGAGTTTGAATCCATTACACCGCGTGATTTCACGCAGTAGTGGGTCGCATCAATTGTCACCGCGACATCATCGGTCTCGAGTAAGGTTTGCAACGCGACCAGTATTTGCTGCGTCAGGCGTTCCTGAACCTGTGGCCGTTGCGCAAAGAACCGAACAATTCGGTTTATCTTGGACAAACCAATGATCTTGTTAGTCGGAATGTACGCCACCCTCGAGGCGCCGTCGATCGTCACAAAATGGTGCTCGCACGTGCTGATCACGCTGATGTTGTCGACCTTCACCATTTCTTCGACGCCCATCTTGTTGTCAATAACTGATATTTTGGGGAAGTTGCTGTAGTCCAAACCACCAAACAACTCGTCAACATACATTTTGGCTATGCGGTGCGGTGTTTCGGTAAGACTATCGTCTTGCAAGTCCAACCCGAGCGTTGTCACAATATCCTTCATCGACTCTCTGATACGGCTGTACTTTTCGTCCCGCGTCAGACCATTCTCGATCATCGGCGTTTCTAGTCCCTGTTCGACCAATGCTGCTTTGACCAGTTTTGCCTCCGGCGAACAATCGCCAGGCAGAAGATAGGCACTCCTTCCAAAACTCTCTGCGATAACACTCATAAGCTTTCCTTATTTGTCTTGATTTTTATTAACTGATATATCTGTTACGCCACCCGTCAGAAAAAAGATCATAATAATTATTGATAATTCATTCGAAACGCAGCTCGCTGGCACTCATTAGCCGAGACGGATATACATGAAATGATTGTGGTTTTTGTTCACGAAACGTCGTAATTTTAGGATGGTTAGGCCATCAGACTAGGCTAATTTGATCACGCAGAGGTACACAGTCGACAGCAGCCAAGCGTCTACCGAGGAAAACGCCTACCTGTATTAAACCGGCAAGGTTTGTTGTTGAATTTTAATCTGCAAGAATATTAGAGAATCCCGCTATTAGCCGCGGTTAGCGCACGCAGGAAGTTTCGTCCCCAGATCTTGCCAACATCTTCTTCGGAATAGCCTCGTTGCAACAAACCAACGGTAACGTTGAGCGCATCACTCGACTCATTAAAAGATTTCATTCCACCTCCGTGGTTGAAATCGGTTCCAATACCGACATGATCTATACCGATTCTCGCCACAAGATAATCGATGTGATCAATAAGGCTGTCCATTTTACCTGGTCCCAGCAAACGGCTGACTTCATCCGTAAAGGCTATTTTTTCTTCTGGATCTTTAATTTCCCAGTACAGCTCAAATGGATACAGGTAGGTTTCGGGCAGTTTCGCGTTTACTCTTGCGACTCGAATTGCTTCAATCAGCTGCCTGTCTGCCGTGTCATAAAGATAACCTCGAAAAGGCGTGACATGCACCACGCCACCATTCTCACCTATCAGATCAATCTCTTCATCGGACAAATTCCGACTAACATCACAAAGCGCTCTGACGTTGGAGTGACTCGCAATCACCGGGGCACTGCTAATGTCGAGTGCTTGCAACGTTGCGTTTTTCGATAATTGACAAACATCCAACAAGCCACCCAGACGATTGATCCGCCTTATCGCCTGACGACCGAGAGTCGACAACCCACCATGTTCCTCTACAACTTCATGTTTTCCCGTGTCGGCACTAAAGTCGGGCCTAGATGAGTCAGCACAATCATTGTGGCCAATATGCGTCAGCGCAAATACGCGGCAACCCGCCTCGTAATACTGATCCAGACCGGCAATATCCTTGCCAATTATCTGAGTATTTTGAAAACCTAAAATGAGTGAACGCTTTCCCTCGACTTTAGCAGCCTCGACTTCTTCCGCGGAATGAGAAAGAACCAAGTTGTTACTCGTATCTGCAACAAGCGCCTTCGCGGCGTCCAGTTTACGGTCTGCTCGTCGTCTCGCTTTTTGATATCCGGGCTCGTTGCGCGGGAGGGGGCCAGACGCAACAGCCATAACTACAGCATCCACGCCGCCGGCCTGCATTTTATCTGGCGCTACCTTAGAGCGACCGTCGGCGCCGACATACGCCGATTCTCGACCCGATATCTCGATGTCGGCATGCGCATCGATGACGATAGTACTGGCGTGGATGCGCTTTGCTCGAACAAGCGCTTGATCAGTAGCGGGGGTTTCGACTGTCGGCATAGATAGCTCTCTCCTTATATCAAAATGCAAAGATTTTGCTTTTCGAAGAGATCTATTCTAGCTGGTATGAAGATCAGCGGTAAACGATGAATACCACTTTAGCTGCATTAAACACTGAGTGTTTAACCACCGGTGCTTTCGTTTCCACCATCGCTTCCCACGGCAGCCTTTTGTCGCGACGGCTCACCAAAGCTGAATTCCATGACGGTCAGCGCGAGTCCTATGGACAATAAAATAAACACAAACACCGCAACATATAACAAATTTTCAGCAATCATTATTGGTTCATCCTGTTGGCTAGGCTCGATAATTTGAAATAAATACCGAAGGCGAGAATGGACGGCACCCAGATGGCGGTAAACAACCCTTCTGTTTGGTAACCCTCGAACCAAAGCAGACCTGAGACTGCGAAAGACACTGCTACAGCAAGCAGGATGAATAAGTCGGACAATTTGAACATGTTTTCTTCCTTAAAGGATAAGTGATATTTAGCCGGTTGATGGTCCGGATGATCCCTGCTAGTTTTGATGAAACCCTACCGCCGCAGACAACAACCCGGCGATCGTCACGGAGGCTGGAATACGCATACCAACAACGCCAAAGACATCGATCATCGACGGTACTACTCCGAGAATTCCAAGCGGCAGCCACAGAAAGAATGGAGCCGCGATCGCAACGCCAAACCAACCAGCGATGAGAAAAAATCGACGATTTCCAACTGTGTCATTATTGTGAGCAGAGGCCGAAGCGCGTGCTCTAACGATATCTATCTGTTCTTTCATTTTACTCCGCAGTTTTTCGCGTTAAATTGACATGCGCGCTTATTGACATGCCACAAAAGATATACGACGGCGGTCGACCGACGGTTCACAATGTATTGACCCTGACAGCCAATACGCTTGAGTGAGTGCTGGGCTGGCTTAACCTGCACACGCACCGATCTTCGGCAAAATAGAATCACTAACGGCGGAGAAAGATCTGAAATGGTATTTTAAGGTTTGCGCTGTGGGTATTTCTCAAACGTAACGCTCCCATCACTGCGAGCGACGAGATCTAGCTACTGTTTAAAAACAGCAATCGTTGGAGGTTAAGACGGTTTTGCTGTCTTATTGCGACCACCTGTTTATTCGTGGTCCGTTCGCACTTGCAGCATCAGCATGCCATCTAGGTCTTCGGACAGCGCAAACTCAATAGGACGACAACAGACCTGACAATCCTCCACATAATCCGTACCTGCCTCACCCGGATCGATCAAGACACCAATTGACTCTCCGCAATACGGGCATTGAATCTCTCGTTCTTCAAGTACGGACATTCCGCTAACCCACTAGACTCATGACACCATTAACCGCCATGACTGCTAGCACTATTGAACCTAACATAAACAAGCCAAACCTTGGCAGCACAGGATTAACGGTTGATTGAACGATGCTGTGTATTACTCGGAGGACGACATAACCCCAAGCAAGATAAAGGTTCAATCCCTCTCCAAGGCCAGCGATCGCGAGCACTAACGCGCAGGCGTAGAATATCGTAGGCTGCTCTAACAGGTGGTTATAGTTATCCGCTTTCCATTGGATTTCCTTCGGCAACTGCGCGGCGAGTTGGTCAGTCCGTTGAGCGGCTTCAGGTCCGAGGTTGGCCGCAGAAATCGCCGGTAGGCGGATCGCAATCATCCAAACCATTTGCACTAGCGTCCAGATAACGAGACATAATATTGGTAATAATATCGGTGAATAAGAAAGCAACGGTTCCATGATGTTCCCTCTGAATTTTAAGTGTGTCAGAAGATGCTATGTGACACCTTGCTCGTATGCAAGATGGCCTGATGACATGTACCAATTTAATTCAGAGTGCCTTGATCCGGGATAAAGAACACGCACTCAGGGGTGGGGACTGATCGATTGGATAAAAATCGTGCCGGGCTTAGTCGGTGCAAAACCGCCGCCGTCCAAGTCCGGCTTCTAAGATGCCTGCGCTAGCCGCACTGAATCTCGGAGATCTTTTTCAAACTGGTAGGGATAATCGTTCGGGCCGAGTCCCTTCAGCAGATCGAAACCGAGCTTTTGAAAGTAAGAAACAGAAACACCTTCGGCCTTCATCAAAACTGACTCGAGTTGATTGTCGGCTGCCCAACCAAACCCCAACTGCATTAGCTGCTTGCCGATCCCGTGGCCACGAATAATAGGCAATACAAACAGCCCATGCAGTAAGCCTTTCGTGGGTGCGAAACTTAGATCCACCGCTGAAACGCCCAGAATGTCGTTACCACGCACGCAAACAAAGAGATCAAAGTGGTCAAAATCTACTAAGTCATATTGCATGACTGGCACTGCACGACGTTTCAGACGGTTTGGCAGTGGCCAATTCATTACCGCCAATTTGATGAGTCTATTTATCGCATCAAGATCTGATGGACGCGCGCGTCGATATTTTGCAGATAATTTATACATGGTCCTTCTACGCTGGCAATCAGACCTTGGATTCAAAAGCAGCGACAACGGGGAAATGGCTATGGCTCAATGCTCGCAGGAGTGACCCCGCAGGCATTGATGCTCAGGCGTCGAAAAAATTAACAACAATCAGCCCAAGATGTCAGAAATTTTTACAAACCATTGATTCCTCAGTCATTTTTTAGTTGGTACGAATATTGCTTTTTCTATTGTTCACACTTTAAGGATTAGTTTTTCAATGAGTAATATCAAAAAAGCAATTGTATTTTTGGCTGGGATTTCGCTGTACGCGTCGGCACATGCCGTGCCTGTTTTCTATTCCGGCACAGGTAATTATTACGAATACGTATCAGACAGCGTGCTCAGCACTGAAGCTCAGGCAGCTGCCGCCGCCAACAGTTATTTGGGGACGACAGGTTACCTAGCAACGATATTGGACGCCGGCGAGAATACTTTCATCACCAATTTGATCAGCGGCCCCGCATGGATCGGGTTAAGCGACGCTGCGGTTGAAGGTGAATGGCGATGGGTTGATGGACCGGAAGCCGGCGACTTGGCTGTGTACACCAACTGGTCTGCAGGGGAGCCGAACGACTATATAAGCGGGGAAGACTATACACAAATCAGAACAAACGGTACGTGGAATGATCACGGTCTACCGCACTTCCCCACTTATCGCCATGGCTACGTCGTGGAGTATTCTCCAGTCCCCGCTCCGACAACACTGGCCCTGCTCGGTATGGGCTTAGCTGGTTTTGGTTTCATCCGCCGGAAACGCCTGACGCAAGATTAAGCCTTCGCATCGATGTTGAGCACCTTCAGCGTTCAAAATATCATCAAGTAGAGCGGCCCCCTCGGGGGTCGCCGTACTTGATACTAAATCGACGTCGATGTTGAGCATGCGAAAGCACTCAGACGGCGCTGAGCACTCGCGCAAGATCAGGGCTAGTCATTTTTTAGCCAAACTCGACCCAGTATCATTGCTGCAACGACAGTCCACCAACCCACATTAATGGGATTTGAAAACAAGCTAAAGGAAGGTTGACCGCTAGCGCCATAGGCCTCGATAAACTGCAGTGCATTAGGGTTTTCCGTACCAATCATCTGCAGAGATAGCGCTGCAGATTCAAGATTAAACATCAAATTGCCGCCGGTCGCTAACCCGTTAAAAACGATGCCGATGGCAAAAAGGGTAACGAGAATTTTTGCAACTAAGCTCCCTCCCTCTGCGGCAGTCTGGTTTGCCGCCCTAAAAGCCACCCAGACCATGAAAAACACTGCTGCAGTATAAATGGCATTACTGATCAAAAAACCCGTCAAAACTGACCAAACTTCGAATTCACTCATTTTGCTTGCTCCTAATTGATGTCAGGTCAGAATAAGGTGGCGATACAAAAGCGGTCAATAATAGTTCGATTCTCGCATGATACGGGCGCGACATGACTGGATAAGGATGTCATCAGGCTGTTCGACTGACACACTGCCCGGTATCTTATTTCAACAATCCGGCAAGCAACTTTGGCGCCTTCGCAAAGCCGATAACGGCGGCTGGCCGAAGGGCCGACTGGAGCGGATACGGTAATGTATGAATACCCCCGTGAACTCGAACTCTTCCGGGTGCTGGTATCTCAGCACTTAACCAATCCTGGACGGCAAGCAAAGCGTTTAAACATTTAGACTGCTCTGGGCTGAAAGTCTGAACCTGCATCGCTGCCGCACCGCCGAACGCCGCATCAAACACAGGGTGGTCCAGCGAGCGTGTTTTTGTGATCGCCGCGGTATTCGCGGACACGCGCAAGGGGTCGACATTGTCAGCGTGAATCTGTCCGTGCGTGGCCCAAGCCTCCGCCATGATTACTTTGCACAAATATTGTGCAGCCTGGTAACTCGCACCTTGAATACTCACAACGCTACGAATTGTCGAACGCTCACCGAATTGCGCAACGCCACCCATTTTACCGAGCACACCAAACGTATCGAGCAGACCCTCCCATTTGGGTCGCTGTGCCAAGCGCTGTTCTAGTAGGACTTTATCACCGGCCTGCAGCTCTGATGGCGTCGTGGGCGAGACTAACATCGTGACGCTTGCCATCAGTTCAGAAGGCATGGCATTGATGATCGCATTCATCACACCTGTTAATCGTAACTCACGGGCTTGCCCTGGCGCATAGGCATACAAACAAATGTCACATGCAGAGCCCGCAGAGAACGCAATAATGGTCGCCATCAACTCTGCCGGTTGAGTGAGCAAATCGACATTTTCGCTTGGGTAATGCAGGATGCCAGAAAATGCTGGATTCTCCTTCAGCTCCTTAGGCGGTGCTGCTTGATCTAACCAGAGCACCTCTGCGCCCATAGCCAAAAAGTGACGCGTGGACGCCATCTCGGCCGCGGCACCAATCACCACCACTTTCCGGCCCCTGAGTGACAATCCATTATCCTTTTCAAGTCTCTTTGCAATCGCTGCAAGGCTATCCGCCGCGGCCGAGGTAATCACATTATCGGCCACCAAAGTTGTACCGAGCGCTGCAAAATCTTGCCATTGCTTGTCGCCGTATTGAAACGCCGGCGTCCATAACGAGGTGCCTTCGCCTGCGACAACTTCACACGGCAAAGACGCGACCGGTTGCTGTAAGTATTCATGCAGACTCTGTTGCTTATCGACGTCCCAGACCAAGTTGTCTTCGACGGCTTTAGATAGTTGCCTAGCGATTGCGTGACGTTGGGGACTGCATAATCGATGCGCTTCGAATTCCGGCAGTCTCGAGACGTAATGCTTGCGAAAGCTATCCGCTGATATTAACCACTCTTGCAATCTTGGCGTGGGATCAATTTGATCACAGACAAGGCTCAAGACTTCATGAAAGATACTCGACGCACTTCTGTTGTTTTTAAGCACTACGCCACTTTTCGCTTTACTCATCAGGCTTTGCTCACCGTATAGATATTGTTTTCGCTTGGTGCTGACCCGGACCGAAACACTCGTCGCGCTAGACATAAAGCGTTGCAGTCTGATTTTAACGCCAGCATAGCAAGGATCGTAGCAAGCCTGGACCGAATCAACGCAAGATTAAGGCACTAATTTACGAACTAATGAAGGATGAATGCCTATCGTTGCAGGCAGCAATGACGGACTCGCCTCTCATCGGGGCATTCGCGTTTATCAATGCTTTATATCGAATTGCGCACAACGAGTAAATTTGGCTCTTGCAAAAAAAGCTTCGCTGGACGACGACATCAATCAATCTTCTGATGCGCCAAAATATCCGAGAATCTTATCTTAAGATTAATCCGAAGGGCCGAGCGCTGAGGATGTCCACGACGGTGTCGTGATCACAGAGTCAATTGATATCCGCTTCAAAGCGCGTGCAACCGAACGGGCAACTCTATAATGCCTCGCACGAAATTTGAACGTCCCCTGGTGGGCGCGGCGACAACTTCAACCCGACTGAAGCGTTTCATGATTTCTTCCCATACGATGCGTAATTGCATTTCTGCAAGACGATTGCCCATGCATCGGTGTATGCCGAACCCAAATGAAAGATGGTGCCGTGCGGAAGGCCGGTCGATGATGAATTCATTGGCACGATCAATCATGCTTTCATCTCGATTTCCAGAGACATACCACATGACAACTTTGTCACCCTTGCGAATTTTTTTACCGCCCAGTTCTGTATCCTTTTTAGCGAGTCGGCGCATGTGCAGCAATGGCGTTTGCCAGCGAACGATTTCCGAGACCATATTAGGTATTAAAGCCGGATTATTTCGCAATTTTTGATACTCATCGGGGTGCTCATTGAGGGCGAGTATGCCGCCTGAAATCGAGTTTCGCGTCGTATCGTTGCCACCAACAATCAGTAGCATAAGATTGCCGAGAAAGACTTCTGGCACATCCACCATATCCTTTGTGTCATCGTTGTTAATCAACATTGAAATCAGATCAAATTTTGGTGGCTGATCTTTTCGCTCATGCCAAAGCGCAGTGAACTTCTGCAGGCACTCTCCCAGACTGCGACTTCGCTCCTCGTCACTAACACCATCGTTGCCAGTCAATTCCGGTGTTGCGATCGCTAGATCCGACCAATAGGTGAGCAAATGACGCTCCTCAAATGGGAAGTCGAAAATCGTTGCGAGCATTTGGGTCGTCAACTCCACAGAAACTTTTTCAACCCAGTTAAAGGTTTCGCCTACTGGCAGCCCGTCAAGAATAGAGGCCGCACGTCTGCGAATGATTGGTTCTAGCTCCGCGAGATTACTCGGTGCTACGACGTTTTGTACGGCTTTGCGCTGAACACCATGAACGGGCGGATCAGACTGGATAAAATTAGTGAGAGGAATATCTTCCGAGTGATCACCAATCAGGATCGAAGGCTCCGAAGAAAATATGTCATGGTGGCTATCAACGTATTGAATGTCGGCGAACTTGGTAATTGACCAAAAAGGCCCGAATGGACTGTCGGCCAGATAATGTACCGGATCTTCCTCACGCAATCGACGAAAGAAAGCATCGTGGAGATCGTGCTCATATAACGTGCTGTCAGACACATCTATTTCGGCCAGAGGGATATCATTTGGATTAGCGCGTGCTTGTTCTGACATTTCACTGGTTGAATTTTGGACGCTCATTTTTCTCTCCTCGTAAAATCAAACACTTAATCAGAATCATTTGCCGTCGCAAGCGGGATGAGTTGATCGCTGCCGATTGCTGTTGCGATGTTCTGGTGATAGTAGATTAACGCCGGTTCATTTTGACCAAAAATAAGATGCGGTAGCGCCCCACTTATCAAGTTGCGATGGATTGCGACGCTTTGTGGGAAATCTTCTTCGGTGGTTACCTGCCAAACCAGATCAACATTCAGTTTTGCTTTGCGCTCTGCCTCATCATCCATCGGATTTGGCCAGAACACGTTGAGTTCAATACGACAACGATTGGCGCCATCAACGGGATAGGCTGTCCAAAACTGAATATGATCTACCTGATGTGTGAGCAGCACATTGGGCGCTAGCAAATATTCTGTTGTGCAGTAGGGTAGGATGGCACCTTGCTCGGACTGAGTTTTTTCGAACTCCTTATCGATGGTTTTTCTTGGTGAAACTAGGTGCACAACTTCACCCAATTGATCTACCAACGTTGAGTTAGAGTAATAGAATGGGCTAATAGTCTCCTTGTGCAGCGACGCTATGTGATAGGTCTCCGCAAAGCCATCAAGAAAAAATTTGTAGTTGCAGGCTAGCTCGGTGGTTCGACTGTCAATGTATTTGGTTTCGGAGATGTTGTAATTTTCTATATCGAGTAGTGACGCACCCATTAAGGCGTGAACTTTCGATTCAATATCTTCGCCTTCGAGTAAAACAAAAATCAAGCCTGCGATCTCGTAGCAAGGGAGCTCGACCAAACGGTCAAAGCAATCATCCGCGGCAGCGAACCCCTCATGACTGTTTGGACGCGCGATTATTTTGCCATCTAAACCCCAGTTCCACGCATGAAAGGGGCATGAGAAAGACGCCTTGTGGCCTTTTCCTTCTACAAGTCTTGCGCCGCGATGGCGACACGCGTTGATATAAGCCCGAGCTTTATCTTCTCGATCTCTGACGAGTAACAAGCTGATGTCGATAGCCTCGTGTGTGAGGTAGTCACCCTGATTAGGAATATGGGGGGTAAGCGCGACTAACAGCGGTCGCTGTTTAAACATCAACTCTATTTCTAAGGCATTTTGCGCCTCGCTAGTATAGTGAGATGCGGGCACTTTTAAGCTATGAGGTGACAAATCCGTCGTGCCATCTTCTAGATGTCGCCGCAGGCGTTCGAGCTTCCGGCTCTGCTCATCCTTATGCACTTCATAAGCTCCTGTAGCAATGGTAGCGCTAAAGTTTAACAATAACGGCCGGAGAAGATAGTACGAAATAACCACGTTTACCGATGAACCACGAAGTCCCTTTTCAGCAAAGCGCCCCTCATTAACGATCGCGTTTGATGCCAAGCAAGCGATGGGTTTATCATTCCTCTAACATCAATACTATGGAGAGTTAAGTGACAGATTTTGGTTTGGTTATGTTTCCCGCCGACTATGCAATCGCCCCGTCTGAATTGGCTGTGGCAGCGGAGCACAATGGCTTCGAATCATTGTTTTTCCCTGAGCATACGCACATTCCCGCCAGTCGATTGTCTCCTTGGCCCGGCGGTGCTGACCTGCCCAAGGAATACTGGCATACCCATGACCCTTTTGTTGGTCTGGCGGCCGCCGCTGCCGTTACCACGAACCTGAAAGTCGGCACGGGTATCGCACTGGTCACCGAAAGAGACCCGATCCTTATGGCCAAACAGGTCGCGACACTTGACCATATCAGTAATGGTCGATTGATTCTTGGCGTTGGTGCCGGGTGGAATGCAGAGGAAATGGAGAATCACGGCACGCCTTTTGCCAGTCGCTGGAAAGTACTTAGGGAACGTATTCTCGCCATGAAGGCGATCTGGACAGATGAAGCGGCTGAATTTCACGGCGACTATGTAGATTTTGACCCGCTATGGTCCTATCCAAAGCCCAAACAGGCAGGCGGGCCGCCAATCTTGCTGGGTGCTGCGTCGAAATACATGCATAAGCGGATTGCTGAATACTGCGACGGCTGGTTTCCAATCTATCAGGACGAAGCACGCGCTGCGGCCGCCGGGGCTACCGATTACTCGGAAAGCATGCGCCTCACCCGCGAAGCATGGGACTCTGCAGGGCGTTCAGGCAGCCCGAATTCTACTATTTTCGGTGTCGGACACGACCCAGCAGCCGTTGAACGTTGTTTGACGCATGGCTTTGACCGCATCGTTTTTGCGTTGCCGCCGGCTGGCGCTGATGAAGTGCTGCCGATGATAGAGCGATATGCGGCGTTAAAAAAGCAGTTTGATTGATTAGCGCATCCGCCCGTCAAAACGGGGAAAAAATTACAACTGCTTATGCCAAATAAAACGTCAAGCTGAGGCTACCCACCCCGAGTGGAATCCGTAGGGTACCCTGAACGGCATGACAATTCTTGTAACGGGGCCTGCATCGACGTTTTTAGCATCCAGAATCACGCACTCGCTTTGGTTATTACTCTCATCGTGAACAAAGCTAATCAGGTAGCCATCGTCTTCACTGCTTGCGTTGACTCTGGGAGCAAACACGGCTTCACCGCCAAAACGCTGCTCGCCCCATTTATAGACCTTGGTCGTGTCTGATTCGTTATCGAATTTCAGCACACCGTCAAAGGAAAAAGGTCTTATGGGGTTAAACACACCTGCATAGACATAGCGTGTTGGGTGGCAGGCGTAAGTGTCGTTAACCCTTGTAAAGTCACATGGAGTATCACTGAGTGTTCGCTCCAAAACTTCGCCGGTCTTAAGGTTGATGCGCCATTCGTACAATTTCCCCTGATTTTCTGCCAGGTCGTTGCCTTCCGTGGTGCCAGCGCCTGCGATGTCGGCGGTCTTTGAACGTGACGCCTGCAGAATCACTTCGTCTCCTTCATCCCAGGCATTTGCTGTGTGAACAACCACGCCGGTTTTTACATCAAACCAACGCACATCAGCGTCGGTGCCGTATCTTGGCATCACGCCAATTCTTGATCCGTGCTCTGGTTCAAAACCTAGCGCTGGTCCACCAGACATTGCGCGCTCGATATCCAAAGTGATCGGAAAATCCAAAAACAGACTGTACTTTTCGCTTACCGCAAAGTCATGCATGAATACCGGCTTTGGAATAGTCACGGGCGTTGTGTGAACCAAATCGCCATTAGCGTCAATAACAGAATAGGTGACGTAGGGTGCCTGAAAAGCATAACCATAGGTCATCATTTCACCGCTTTTCGCATCAACCTTGGGGTGGGCCGAAAACGAGTGTTGCAGCTTGCCGCCGAAGTCCGTTGGTCCTTTAGTTTCTAATCCTGGAAGCTCGATGACCGTAGGTTCTGATGCTTCATGCAACGCATAAAGCGTGTTGTTGTGAAATGTGAATGCCGTGTTCGCTAGGTTCTTACCACCCGGAGCGCCCTCCGGAACGCGCGAGGGTGTTGGGTCCAACATGGAATTCATGCCTTTGTAGACCCAGTCGCCGCGTTCCTGCTCCAGCTTGAATCCTTCGTTCTGCACAAATCTATTTCTGTATTGCGCGGTGCCGTTTGAGAACGCGATCGCGTGAATCATGCCATCGCCGTCAAATGTATGGTAAGCCTCTTCGCTGAATACATAGACCGGATTGGGCCCGACTCTGAGGAAGTGGCCGGCGAGATCATCAGGTATTGCACCGATGACTTCCATGTCTGTCGCGTCGCGCTCTTCTGCGATGGGACTGAAGTTACCGTCCAAAAAGAAATTGGATGAAGGCGCGCCAGCGGTGACCTGTGCCATATTTTATGCTCCTAGTATTTAGTTATTAATTCTAGACTATCACGTTAACTTTGATCTAGGGGCATCATTGCATCTCTCCAACATCTGCGGGCCGGTTACACAACAGAAACCCTGTGCGAAAAGATGTCTCCTAACTTTTTGTGCGAGTGATGCTGCCTGTTCTGTCGACTAACACGCGTGTATTTAAACTTACTCAAATGGCTATTGATCTTGCTTGCGCTATTTAAGTATATTCTCACCCTCTGATTAAAATTGCTGATAGCGTGTTGAAGAGAATATTTGCTTACATACTTAAAGAAACAAAACTTCGTTAGCTTTTTTAAGACCAGCCAAAAAAACCACAAAAGAAGGAAATTGTTCTGTGTCTAGCTTAGACAGGATCGACTTTATTATTACTGTCTGCGAAGCCGATATGGCACTGTCCTCCGCTGAGCGCGAACGACTATGCGATCTCCTCTGGCATATGGCGGCTAAAGATAACCCGTATGTTGTGCGGGAAATCCCAACCATCAAAACTATGGGTCATCAGTTGGACCTCCTAGGTTTCATCAAGGAGAAGACCACAAAAATTTCAGCGATAATGGATAAAGCAGATTTTGAAGGGGATACCTCACTAAGGTCTGTCAGTTGCATTGATGCTCTGAAAGACGTCAGCCTTGAGGAATACTTTTTCTGGGTAGGCCTTTGTTATCTGACCCTCGCTGCAGACCACCAAGAAGACCCGATTGGAAAGAAGCTAGAGGAAGCTGAAATTTCTTGCCTAAAGAAAATTCTCAGTGCAAACGAAGCCCTGAACAAAGAATCTTTTGTCGCTGTAGTCAACCATTCCGTTAAAGCTTTTAAAAACGCGTTATAACTCCAATTTCCGTGGCTTGCGTCTATAACTTTTAACTCTCGGCGGTAGCAGAAAAAAATGCCTAACAATAACGATGTTACGTTTTCCATGGGCAGCAGCGCATACGCGGACAGAGTGCCGCGAAGGCTCAAGTTTTTTTACGCTATCGGCGCTTCAGCAGAAACTATTTTTGGCGTTGCATTTAACGCATTTAACTTCTTTTTCTATACCAACATTATGGGTATTCCCGGCACGCTCGCCGGACTTGCCATTACCATTGCGCTTTTTTTTGATGCAATCAGTGACCCGCTGATAGGCGCTTGGTCTGATCGGTGGCGATCGAAGCTGGGTAGGCGACACCCCTTCATGTTTGCTGCGCCCCTGCCAGTGATGATCTGTTTATTCTTTATCTACTCTCCACCCGCGCTTCTTGGTGATACGGGTTTGTTCCTGTGGCTTACAGTGCTGACTGTGCTTATGCGCACTAGCATCACCTTATTCCACGTCCCTCATCTCGCATTGGGTGCAGAGCTGTCTGCAGATTTTACCGAAAGAACCCGTATCATGAGCCTAAACACTCTACTGGGCGGAGTTGGCGGATACGGTACCTATGTCATCGCGCTTACTTTCTTTTTCAATAAGACCCCCGAGTTTGATAACGGTTTGCTTAACGCCTCGGCTTACCCAAGCCTCGCTATTTCCGCTGCGTTTTTGGGTGGCGCAGTGATGCTCGCTTCTACGATATTGACACTCAAGGTGATTCCTTTACTACCACCTATGCATGACAGCATCGAGCGGTTTAACTTTTCCAGTTTTTTACTTGACCTAAAATCCGCATTAACCAATCAAAATTATTTGATGTTATTAATTGGCTATTTGCTGCTCAGTGCCACACTGGGTACTAGGGACACGATTGGGTTGCACATGAATACCTACTACTGGGAATTAGTACCCAGCCAAATTCGGTACTTTGCACTCGCGGGTTTAGCGGCCACTCTCTTTGGCTACGCAGTGACCGCCCCCTTACATAATCGTTTCGAAAAGAAACCGGTGCTTATCGTTGGATTAATTTTCTTACTCTTTTTTGCTACCGCGCCTGTTCTGCTGCGCATCTTTGGACTGTTTCCTGAAAACGGCTCCGATGCTTTGATGCCGATGCTGATGATTTTCTATCTTTTAACACTTATCTTTGGCGTGATCCTGCTGATCAGCGCCATGTCTGCACTGGCAGACATTGCTGACGAACACGAACTCAACACCCACCGTCGCCAGGAAGGTATTTTCTACGCAGCAAGATCTTTTTTTGCCAAGGCCTCGTCGGGCTTGGGACACCTGCTCGCGGGTATAGCCATTGACCTGATTGATTTTCCTGTTGGCGCAGAACCTGGCACCGTGGACCCTGATACCATCTTCCGCTTGGGCATAATCGACGGGCCGATAGCCGTTATTCCCGGCATCATTGCCGTCTTCTTTTATTTGAAATATCGCCTTACAAGGGCCCGACACGAAGAAATTCAGGCCGAACTAAGCAAACGCAGAAGCGCAAACACCGTGACCAAGGGCTAAGCGATACCTTGCAGGCTTTACCACAAACTAGCCTTTAGCATTTAGAGTAGTTCAAGTCGCGGTGACACCGATCATCGCAACATGACCTTGCGTCATTCAGTTGCAGCTGCGTCCCAATTGCACTTTTCAAACAAATGTTGAGTTTCTTTTGCTTTTTAAATAACCTCAAGGTCAAACTCATTCGCAATCATTACGATGGACACATCGCCTACATTTCAACCGATGCGAAAGGCGGCTAAGAAGCGGTATGAACACATACTCGCAACAGCCAGAGAAATCATTCTGACGCAAAGGTCACTCAGTCCGCTGTCGATTCACCGGCTAGCGGTGGCTATGATTTTAAGTTTAACGCCGGTCTGCTTTGAGGAAATTAATCAGCAAAACCGTGCCTATGCCAAGGCGTTGCACCGCCACTTGGCCACCCTGTCAATTTGGGAAGACGACCAAGAAACACTTTTCGCGTGTGAAATTGCAATGGATTTGGTGGATGCCGTTCTACGAAAATCATTTATTCAACATGGCAGTATTACTGAGTACTACCATCAGCAAGCACTTATCGCCTTTACAACCTATTTTGAGGCTGCGGCAATCAAATCATCTATTTCAAACAACACAAAAGTAGAAATCCTATGACGATATCCAAAAAGTTATTCCGAAGTGGTCCTTACGCGGACTTTTTTAGCCAAGGCGTTCAGGTAGGAAATTCGCTGCACATGGCCGGCCAGGTGGGCACCGATGCAGCGGGTGTTGCGCCGAATGATCTTGTCGAGCAAATGTCGCTCGCCTATGGGCATGTGCAAAATGTTCTCGCTGAGTTCAATGCAACAATGGACAACATTGTTGATGAAACTTGGTTCGTTACTGACATTGACGAATGCATGGGGCAGGTCGAAGCACTATTCGCTGAGCGACAACGACGCTATGGAAAAATACCAGAGGTGAGCCAAACTTTGGTTCAAGTGGCTGGTCTGGTCGACCCTTCTTTCAAAATCGAAATAAAGTGTATCGCCATCACAGACTAAACCCCAAGGGAGAATACTGATGCCCCAACTTCAACACTTACCAGCGGATGCCGATGCAGAAATGATTGTAGCGGCCGTAAAGAAAGATGGCGCTGTGATCCTAGACGATGTCATTAGCCCTGAATTTGTGGCTGCCTTACGCAAAGAAACTGATCCCTACATGGACCATACCAGTAACGGGAAAGATAGTTTCACGGGCTATAAAACTACCCGTACGGGCGGCCTCATGGTGAGATCTGCTAAATGTCGCGACCTGATCGAGCACGCGACGATTCTCAATCCCTGCCGCATGTATCTCGCGCCTTACTGCGAGCGCGTGCAGTTGCATCTAAGCCAGATTATTCGTATACGTCCTGGCGAAACTGCACAGACTATCCATCGAGATCGCTGGGCCTGGGGCGCTCACTTGGCTCATGTTGAACCCCAGTTCAACACTATTTGGGCTTTGACAGATTTCACCACTGAAAACGGTGCCACGCAGGTCGTACCCGGCAGCACGTCTTGGCCGGATGATCAAAAGGCTGAGCCAGATCAAGTGACGCAGGCCGAGATGAAAGCTGGCTCTGTACTGATCTATTCAGGCTCGGTATTTC